>Ga0065711_1026154_pt1 | contig 124690 bp, 68 predicted proteins | sample Hoacrofraction12_FD_59098 | JGI IMG/M metagenome (GOLD analysis project Ga0065711, IMG submission 59098) | Hoatzin crop microbial communities from Cojedes, Venezuela - Epithelial fraction 12 v2 (version 2) | ecosystem: Host-associated > Birds > Digestive system > Esophagus > Crop | place... | reverse complement strand
TTTTCTTTTTTTTTTTTTTTTTAGCTGAGACTATTATTATCCAGTTAGATCCTTTCTTTGATTTTTCCACTTTCCCCTACTAGTAGTTCCTCTTTCTGTGTTAAGATAGAAGTTTTATTTTCTTCTGTATTTTTTTCCAGATTTATCTTAAAATCTCTGCTTGCTCAATGAATTAGGTGACAAACCCCTGGAGGTAAATGCAACTACGGCACATAAAACTCACAAATCAGTGGAGCTGTGGGCTACATCCTGATTATGTACAGAATTGAAATGAGCTTGGGGAACCCATTTGTGTGCTGTTAGAGAAAGCGGAAATCATGTCCCTAGTCTTGCAGAGATACCAATGTCTTTCTACAAGTCCAACAAAATGACTTATGTGTGAATCACATTTGCAGAACTAGATTCTGTGTAGTGTAGGCCTAATTCGGCTGCAGCATTTGTTTTATACCATGAGCTGTCTTGGCTTCATCCTGTGGAAGGAAGAAGAGAGTCAGTTCAGTTCAAATAAAATACTCAGCTTTGGCCAACACTCAGATTAAAGTTGAAATCAGCCACTCTTGAGGTGATAAATCATGGAAAAAAAACAGAGAAGGGGAAAGAGTATTTTAAAAAATATTTTCTGTGTTCATTTTCTCTGATTCCATACTAAAACTGGTAAGCAGGGGTAGGTAGCACCTCAGGAAGTTATCTGTGTGTGTCCTTACTTCAGAGCAGGATCAATGAAAAATTTTGTCACACTTGGCATGTCTGTCTAACTTCTTCCTGAAAGATCTCCAGGAGCAGCTGCCCTGTGTTTTTCCTGGGCCTTCTGTCATTGCACTCTGTGATTCTTATTACTGGAAATGCCAGCCTGAAATTTTCTTGCTGCAGTATAAGCCCACTGGTTGTTAACCTGCTCCAAAGATAGAGTGACAAACAATTCCTTCTTCTCTCCAGTAACATACCACGGACTTGAAAATGTTATCACATCTCCCCTGAGTCTACTGCTCTTTAGGCTAAATTATCCCAGATCTCTGCCTTCTCTTCAATTGATATACATCTTTCTTAAGATACTAGGTTCAAAACTGGACCCAGTATCCAGCTAAGATCTAATCATGGATGTAACAGAAAGATTGCTTCAGGTATTTTAGAAGTTATATTTCTGTTTTAGTCCCAGTCCTCTGATGCCTCTCTGAAGATGATCAGTTGATCACCACCATTTACTTTTGCAGTTATATATTCCTGCCTATCTTACATTTGTCCTATTAAATTTGATCTTTTTTTTTCCCTCAGTATGTCAAGTTGCTATGAGGGGACCTGTAGTCATGAAATTCCCACTGCAGCTTTGCAGATGCAGAAAAATCTGGGTTATTCAGATATGCATGCATAAATATGTGTGCTTCCTACAACAAACAGTCTTTTAAGCAGTTTAGTGTCATTCATTGCAGTTTTTACAGCTTAGTTACTGCCTCCCTCAACAGCTAATAAAATAGACTGTAAAACTGCACATTCTATAGGCCAAAATAGAGGATACTTCTGATGTTCTGTTTCATTATGAAAATAAGGTTTGTGATTGAGCTGTCCTTCCATCTGTTTGTCTGTCTGCAAGTCCCTCTCTAATAACTTTTGAACCTGTTACCCCACTAATTTGACACAGGGGCAGAGGCCTCACAGGGACTGAGGCTTCCAGGACTTCGGGGAAAGCTTGTGGGAAGGGAATCGAAGCCTCCTGCCCAAGGCGAAAGCAGCAGCCACATGGCATGTGCTGCTTCCTGCCTGCCTGGCAGGCAGGTGGCCTGGAAGAAACCATGGACTGGTGATGGGGGAGTGGAAATGGGGGCTATTGTGGGGGCTGTCGTGGCAGCTGTGGGCCCTGGAGGTGGGTGCCACGGCTGTTGTCTATTGGAAGCAAAGCAGCAGTTATGCTAAAGGAGACATTTGTTTTTTCAGAGGTTGATTTTGTGAAAGAAAAATTGAAGCCAGGGTTCTTTGTAAGCCTTTGGGATTTTGTTCAAGGGCTGAAAGGATGTTTCAAGGTGTTGGCAAGATAGCTGGGTTTTGTGCCATCTTTAGAAAGGAGATGTAGGCACTTATGTAGGTAGCCCTGTAATGGATAGAAATGGTTGATTAAAAATTATTTTTAGAGTAAAAACTCAAGTTCTGTCAGGTCTCTCTGCACACTATCAGGCTGCAAACAATAGAGGAGCAAGCAACTCTCTTGCATTTCTGTATTTTTTGTCAGTTCTTAACCATGAGTCAATGTTAATACGTGCACGTTTGAGGAACATTTTCTGTGTATGCTTTACAATGACCACATCCAGCAGTTGAAACAAATGCAATTCGAGTCTCCTGATCTTAAGAAGTCATCTGATTTTTGCATCCTGTTACTTGCAATGGGAAGTGCACTGGAAGAAATTCAGCATTTGGATGATTTACTGCTGTACTTCAGTATTGGCAGTTCGGCTATGTACCATCTACAGCTCTTCTTCAGCAGCAGACTTCCATTATAAATGAACTGTCCAGTTTGACCAAGATGTCTTGTGAAAATAAACACAGTGCTTAAAGGGCTGCATATGCTTTTTTAGAAAGAGGCTACAGATTTGAAACCTGTGCTGCAGATTCTCAAATCCGTCTTTAGATAGAGATGATGCATTTCAGCCGTGGGATGGCTGAAGGCCCTTTGGGTGCCCTAAAAACTCTCTTGTAAAAACGTTCAAGGACAGCATGACTCTCCAGAACAGAGTTTTGGCTTTAAGTTTTGTGGATTTTCCATAAAGTAACGATTTCCAAACTGCTGCTTCTTCCAGGAGAGTTAGAAGTGTAAGCTCTTGGGACAGATCAAAGTTCTGAGTCCAGCTACTCCAAAAGACCTTGTATATAAAGAAGTAATGTGCTGTTCTTGTGCACTTAGGCAGGTAAACTGGAGTTTTCAATTCAATGAGAGTTTGAATCACCCTGCATCCCCCACCCCAATAATGTAAAATAAAGTGGCTTTAAAAAAATCATCTGTGTTTAAAAGTTTTGAGAAAAATCTTGAAGACCCATATGAAAATGGAAGATGTGGCAGAACTGTGTCTTTTGATAGATGAGTTTCTTCCCTTTTGGTTTGGGCAGTCATATGACTTTAAATTACATAGAGAGGAGTTATTTCTGTTATACAGCTGGGAGCAGAGAGAACTTGCAGTCCCACTTCAGCAAGCTATTAGATAATATTGGATTATGAACCTAAACAGTCTCACTGGAACGTCTTTGCATCTAGGTGCATGCTGCCATGCCATGCTGAATTGAGACTAAATGATCAGTTTTTTAAAGATACCTACAGAAGTACTGAAGCAAATCAGGTGCAGAGGGGGGCAAACACGGATGCCAAGCTCACAGTGTTATGCTGCTCTCCGTGCTGTTTTAGTTCAAGCAGGGAGTTATGAGTGTTGCTCACATATTCTGGAAAAAGGTGGCTATGTCTCTCTGTCGCTGGAAGATAAGGTGCATGGTAATTACCATTACTAAAGACTCATCCTCTGTGGGTTTTTTTTTCTTTTTTTCTTTCTTAGTTGACAATCCATCAGTGAATGATTTCTTCATGCCAAACTGTAATGACAGTGACCTCTTATTTTACTTAAGGAGCAGAAATGGGAAAAGCTGATTCATAACCTATGTGCAGCTTAGGTGAGGAGGAAAAGGGGGAAGAAGCTTCTTCCTGTGTAGCCGGTTGGCAGTGGTGGGATGACTGTAAGTGACGTGCCTTTCTGCAGAGTTTCTGCATTAGCAGTGGCTTGGATTGAGCAGATGTTTGGGCTATTCTGGTCACTCTTCACCTTTGTCTGCAAGGTGCATCAATCACTGTAATTATAATGGGACATGGAGCCAGCAACTGAAGGAGAAAAATCAACCCAATCCTAGGAACAATCTTTCTTGATGAATTCTCTCCCCTAAATCGAAACAATTTGTTGGGTAACCCAGCTGGGGTTCATATGCTTTTGATTACTGTGGGCTATTTAGCTTTACAAAATGACATGCTGCTTAATGGACTTTTAATGGTTATAGGTTTCTCTTTTTTTTTAATGAGCTTCACCAGTTTGTTACTAATGCCCTGTAGAAATGTGGCAAAGGGCCAGATTTTATGTTACAAATTTTCTGGTTTTCGTGCGGCATAAGTGCAACCCATGCAGCCAGTGGGGATGTCTGTGTTAGCAATCATACTGTAATGCCATTAAATAAAAAGGAAAAAAGAGCTAATTGAGTACCCTGCAGTCCTAATAATGGCATACTCGAAGATCATATAATTAACACTTTGCGGCTGAAGTCTTGCAAGGAGTCCAGTCTGTTGTTCAAAGTCTGAAAGGTGGAGTTTCTTAAAGCTCACTCACTGTGTTCCCCTTGGCTACTGCTGGGTTGACATGTCAAGTGAAGGTTACGCCACTGTCAAGGCACAGATAAGGTTATGTTCTCAACAAGGAAGCAGGAACTCTCCTAACATTTTGCTAAATATAAGGGCCTATGGTTTTGGCAATGACTGTGACTCAGTTTGCAAATGGTTCTTCTTAAAAGGGCTTCTTTATTTTCAGAGAGTGACTACATAGCAGTTTGGAAAAGCATGGCTTCCTTTTCTTTTTTTTTTTTAAGTGGGAGGAGATTCCCGTTCTACAGTCACTAATTGATGCTGGAAACATGAGCTGATAGTACCTGAGGGTCTTGATGGAAAGTCTGGGCATTGCTTTTGATTTGTAGAAATTCACAGTGAAAGAAGATTTAATTATTTAATCTCTCTTATTGTTTTTATTTGGTGGTAAGACAGATCTCTGCATGTTATGTATTCCCTAATAAGGGTGATAATTCTTAATGAACTTACAGTTCTACCTAAACTCTCTGAGCTTGGACTGTCAAACTGGTTGGGCACAAACCCTGTGCCAATTTTAGGTGGGCTTCAGGCAGAGGCTTTGTGCTGTTTTAGCCCATGGCGTGGATAGGCCAAGCATGCGGTGGCTTTGCCACATGCTCTGTTGTGCCCCAGGAGGTGATGCAGTGGCTGAGGTTCAAGAGGAGCCTTGCTCACGTACCTCACTAGGTCTGAGTGTGATGTACCATGATGCAGTGCAGTAGTTTTCAGAAGCCAGCCTTTCTGTAATGTTGGCTTGCTGCAAGGGTCAAGAATCACACAAACCTTTGACTCCTTCTCCTCCCAGCTGTAAAGAGTTGTGTTGCTCTTCTGCTTTCAGTAAGTAGCTGGAAAATATTGGGCCACATCCCTAGTCACTGTAAATTGGCAATGCTTCTGTACAATTGGTGCAATTGTACAAGTTTATACTGAGTGAGTATCTGGGCTCTGGCTTCCTTCAGTGAATAGCAAGCTCAAGTATCCACTGAAGTAGCACCAGTGGGAAGAGCAGTGCCGTTACATGTTAGAATCCAACCTTCAGGGTATATGCTTAAAGAAAAAAAATTACTGTGTTGTCCTGAAGAAGTGTGGCTGTTTATGTTTTGCTGAGAATAAAAAGCTGCATTTCTCTTAATTAGGAAGTGGATGCTTTTACTCAGGAAATGGGTGAGAATTTGGTAAACTGCTGTCCCAGGACAAATACAAAGGAAGCATAACAAATATTCAAGCGGTTCTTTGGAAAGGAGTACAAAGTCATAAAAGCACAGGCTTCCAGCTTAATGCTTTGAGCCCAGAACATATTTAAGTCAGATGCATGGCTTTTAGGACAGACAAAACTCAGCTGACCTCAACAGTTTTCCTGCTGGAGCCTGTTTTTCTCGTGGGCCTTACACTGGACTCAGGTCACATGTGAAGAGATTTAGCTGCTTGTGCAGCTGGAGCCTAGGCAGGATTTTCCAACCACAACTAATGAGAGTAGTGTCATGGTCTTTTTTTGGGCCCTCCCTCAGGGCTCTGGTCTAGGATGTTCTTGGCAGCATGACTTGAATCTTTATAGTTAGATTCTTTGCATGAAAATTCAAGTTTATGAAATTTAGTGAAATTCTGAAATGCCAAAGGCACTCCAGCAAGGTGTGCTCAATTTATGATTAGCAGGGGCAATGGGCAGGAGAGAGCTGGAATAACCTATGTAAAGAAAAACTGTATGCAGGGCAATATATATGCAACTTCAGCTATCAGAACATACTTACAGCGATAATGTGACTGAGAAAAGGAATATCACGGAAACAGACTGCAAAGGTCCAGTATTATAGGCTTGAGCTGGTAAATCTGCATAACCTGGCTGTAAGTGAGCACAGAGAGTGCTTTCAGACTGGTTTCAGCTAATGAGGAACCACCACATCATCTCTAGTCTCATGGCCCCCTATCTGGAGACTTCATCTATGGGTAACCAAGAGAAACTTTATGTTTCTTTCTTACGTAGTTACAGTTTATTTTCAGTGGACATTGTGAAAAAGAAATAAAAAAAAAAAATTCCAACAAAAATCAAGTTGGTAAAATGCCAGTTGAGTCTGCTATTTTATTGAATGGTTGTGGTTGATGCAAATATTTTATTCCTTATTTCCTTTTGCTCTGAGGTTTCAGAACTTCTTTATGATCAAACCAGGACAAATCATAGCATTCTTAGGAATAATGTAAACTCAGATAAATAATTTACAAATACATATCTGAATTTTAAAATTGCATTTCTTTGTGTCCCTTTTATATTCACTTAAGAATATTCCTATCAGTGGATGAATTTGGCCAAATATTCCCAGAAACAGCAGGTTTAAATGACTATCAGTTGTTCAAAAGAAGGAAATTTTAAATCCTTAATCTGACTATCTGCATCTAGTCCAAATTAGTCAGACTTCCAATGTCAAACATTTGCAAAGATGTGCTACTAACCAGCTGCAGTCAAGATCTTGGTGGAAACTATTTGAATTACCAGGATACAAATAATAGTAATATTGAATGAAGTCTGTGTAATCTGTCTGTGGACAAATAAAAAAGATGCATAATTCATGGAGCGAAATTATGAATTACAGGTTGAATTCTATTTAAGAACAACTAGTGACTCTAAGATGTACTGGTCTAGAAGCTGGGTATTTGTGAATTTAGCAGCAGTGCTTTAAAATCTTACTACCAAGGGTATCCCCTGCACTGAATGTCCCCATCCTTTTCAGAGTGATCAAACAGGATGCTTAAAGCTACTTCAGTAGCCCCAGCTTGCAGCCTTGTGGCATGTGCCTGAGTGATGTGTGGGCACAAGCATATCCTGCGTGATAAACAGCAGAAAAAATGATGACCATGTGTGGTTGCTGATGTGATATGCTAATTGCTGTGATATGTAGCTCAGATATTGAAGTAAAGCCCACTGAGTCCAAAAGTCTCAAAGACAGTGCAAGTGTTTGTACAGTGCTGTTCGGAGCTGCTACTGTCTTCTTTTTGTCATCCATGTGTGGCTCAAAGTGTGCACCCCTCCAGCAGCCCCAGGATTGAAACACATGTAGATAGTTGTTCTTTTCTCTGTCGCTTTCTTCTCTCTAGACTATCTTTTAAGGTTTTACATAATTTACATAGAAATAATTTGTTCCACATTTTAATAATTTCCTGTGTAAGTGGGAAGACCATGGGGCTTTTCTGTTGTACACTGAATATATCTAAAAATGTATCTCCATTGCGTATGCTGTTTGGGTTGAATCTGACCTGTTCAGGCTGGGATTTCTCAAAAAGACGCACCTTTCTTAGTACAAGGAGTATATCAACTCGATAGTACTTGTTTTCAAAATGTTTTTAATAGCCTTGAAAACCGCCATCACATTCTTGGGAGATTCTAGTGTAGGAGTCATCAGTCGGGTGTCTTGGATCCTTGTACAAACATATATTTCTCAAGTAGATGGGGACAACTTGCAAGTAAACTCATCTGCATTTTATTTATTAATGAATACTTATAGCTGGTCTGAGGTCCACTAAAACTAATAGAAATATTTCTATTAAATAGCAGCAGGTTTTGGGTCCAGCTCTTACTGGAAGTACCTCAGCTCTTCCAAACAGTCTACCCAATGTTAGCGTCATGGCATTCTGAATAATCATTCACATATCATTTACAGCTCTGCATCTTCAGTTAATTTGGCCCACCACCTTCATGGCAAGGTCTGAATCTCTTTAGACTACCTTATTGCTGCTTCTGCGCCAGCTGGAAGACATACCGAGACGTAGCTTGCCTTGCAGGGCAGGTTGGGTAGTAGACCCCCTACAAAAGACAGTTTGGGGTTCTTGCATGACAGGATGTAGCAGTGGCCATTGACACAACGTTATTTCTCATTTTAAAAGAATATGACCATTTTCTGTCTTTTCCAATTATTTGCTCTCCTCCTCTCCCTTTGAAATGGTTATAGTATTCTTAAAAGTTGACATATTTATTATATTAGAGAAAGAGTCTCCCTTTATTCGCAGAACAGCATAATTATATGGGCTGTGAACAGAAAAGCTTTGTAGAAACCTGCTAGCATTTTGCCATGTCTTAGCTCTTCTTTGAACAAGGAGTGCTTAGTTTTCACACTGTAGGCATCTTGGCTTCTTCTGAGATGTGGCTCCAAGCTTCTGTATGGTGGGCTGGATGGTGCTGGTTGGCTGGATGGCCTTGGGCAGATATCTACCCAGGGGTCCAGTGCTTTAGCTGGGAGATGCTTTGAGGGCTGGCTTCAGCTGGTGGCCTTGCTGGTGCCTGTGGCAGAATTAGGTGGTGAACCTACAAGAAGCCTGGATGGGAGAGCTGACGTTTTGTGTTAGGCAGTGTTTTTTAAGATTTGCTGAAAAAATGGAACCCAAAGCTTTCAATGAAAGCAGTGACTTTTTGAAGAAGATTTTTACTTGCTGATCGCCCCCCCAAATCCCTGTACACGGCTTTATCTGTCAGGAAAAGAAATAATCTGTCACTACATTGTTCCTGTGACTAATACTCTGTGACTAAACATTGTGAGTCTTTCAGCTCAGGGAAGTGCTGTAAAAGCCCTGAACTGGGGATCCTCTTTAGCAGAAAAAAGGAGGGGCAATGAAGATCCTTCCTACTTGTTTGACCACAAGGAATGTTGGTACCAGTGTGAAGATTTCCAGTGCCTGATATTGCCGACGGAGTGATGTCTGTGTGGGGAAGCAATACTGTACTATATCACCAATGGACAAAAGACTTCCTATTCCTATTGAATGCTTTGTCAAATATGAAATGAGATTAATTTCAGGTGGCTTTGGGGTTTGCAATGAGCACTGCAGTGTATAGGCTGGTGTCATTCTCCCATAGGAACCAAGGAATTTGAAGAGTTTTGTTGTTAATATTTTGCAGTAATCTAAATGCAGATGGTGGCCCTTGATCCTAGAAATTGTTTCTGTGTTTGTTTTTTTTTTTTCCCCTGATAGAAACTGCAACTGGTATTTGTAGGAGATGGATGAAAACAAGCCTGAATCCAGAGCTAGGGTGGCATGTACCAAGGTACTATCCTTTTTCTGTGCCCATTTGGGATTTTAGCCTATGGGACAGCCAAGATGGGATGTATGTGGGCAGACATGGAAATCCTGGAGACCCATTTCCCATTTTGTCATGAGAGGCTTGTGTTATGGCTTCTCTGCAGTGTCTTCATCTTCATTTGCTTAAAACTGAGCTCTTTGGGATCTCAAACAAAAATCACTTGGTACTTAAGTTCTGCCTCAGGAGTGTGAGGGGCAGAAAAGATATGTGCAGCACTAATTCAATATAGATGGGCTCCTAATTGGGAAATGCTATTTTTCCTCTTGGATTGGAATAAAGATCAAATCTTTTGGGTGCTGAGCTGAACTTTCAGAACTCCAAACCTCTGAGCTGTGCTTGTAACATTAGCATCACTATCTTTTGACTTTGAAAGCGGGCTTTATTTCAGTGATTTGCTCCAGCAGTATTTTCTAAATCTTTCTTCATTATGCAGCTCTAAAGACAGGACACCAGCCATGTTGCTGCTTGCTTATTGCAACTCCCATGCAGTCCGGCAAATGATAAACAAAAGTCTTTTGTGTAATATTAATAAGCTTTCAGCACTTCTCAGCATGGCCTGTTGTCATCAGAGTAAATCATGTGTATCAAAAGCCCTTATATGTGAAAGTTTGTTTTCATATCTGGCCAGCTTTTCTATTCAAACCTTTTTATCATCTTGTAATAAAAATATTTGTTTATTTTTTCAAAAGCACTTCATTCATGATACAGGAACCGCTTCTGTGAATAGAACAGCACTTTTCTAAGGAGCTTTCTTTGAAATCATTTCAACTGGCCCCTCCTAGCTGCCAGTGGACTTTGAATCCTGTTTACATTAAAACAATAGTAGCAGCTTTGTAAATAAACAGGCGCATACATGACTCAAAGCCATCTTGGAATTGAAAAGCTAAAGATTTCTCCTGCTCAGACTCTTCTGTTTTATCTAGCTCACTATGATTTTGAACTAAATTTTAAATTAAATTTCTATCTTTATACTTCATGCATAGATTGTATTGTACTGATGTGTCCTACAATGACAGTTTTGAATGAAAACATTGAGGTTCTTCTATGTCAATATTTTAGAACCAACAGATATTTGCTAACAGAAACAAACAATTTTCCCTCTCTCAAGCTAAGGGGATAACATCCTGTCAATACCTGTGAGTAAATAAAACTCTAAGACCAAGCAACCTTTTATGTGCTCTTGAGCTACTGCTACCTTTCTGTTTGCTTTCTAGCTTTTCCTGCAGCTGGCTGTAAATGCCAGGTGATGGAATTAAGGAGATGATAGAGAGATTTAATGTGTTGGGTTGCCTAAGTAGTACTTGTCAGGGGTCTTTTAAATCTCTCATATCTCAGGTTCAATGTTTGCTCCTGGGCACTACAGGAAAATTTATTGTACTTAATTTTTAGCTCTTTTACATTTTCTTTAATAATAAGCCCCTTCTTATTGTTTCCAGCAGCTTACTTGCAATTTCATGCTCAGAAATAGGATGCAAAACCACCTAAGTGACTTCAGAGTTTAAAAAGTCCTGGGTAATACTGAAATCAGAATTCAGCTGGCCCGAAGTCCACTTTGGCTCTGAGTGGATGCTGACTTAACTGGATAGGTAAGAAGCTGTGTCTCTGCACCTAGAATGTGGCAATAGGTGTGATAAAATACATGTCCCAAGTTAGGCATTGGTCTTAAGGACCAAACCCCTCCTGTCACATCTGTGTGACCCAATATCAGCAGAGCTTTGCACAGATGTTCTTACCCTGAAAAATCCGCTTGTTGGACCAGTTGTCATTTTGCTGGCCATGGGCTTACCAGCACCCTTGCCTGTTAGACTGCCATATAGAGCTGTGAGTATAATAAATGCCTCTGGATGAAATGCTGTGCTTTCCATCTCCTTCTGGAAAAATATGCCCATAATTTGTAGGAAATTTCTGTAATCAAAGGAAACAGAGTTCTTTAAGTTGCACTGCTTATAATCAAGCTCCAACCTAGAAACGTGATGAAATACTTTTAGCCTGGACTATTTGTATTTTCCCCCCTGCAAGTGAAACAATGGCATCTCTAGCTGGCCTGACATCCTTCCTGGCACATCCAAAGGAGAAGAGGGCTGGGAAAATGGCTCAGCCGTTGGTTCAAACACCCCATTCTTCTCTCGTTAAGAGAGAGGTTTGGAAACATTTCCACAGCTCTAATTTGATATCTGGGAAACCGAAAGGTTAATTACACAATGTACAGAGGCAAAATAGATTTCCAAGAACATCTGGCACTACATTATGGAGTCTGAAATGAGATTAGAGCCATTCTTCTGGGACACAAGCTCTTGCCAGCCACCATGGGGAAGGTGTACAAACTTTATCTGGGTTTAATGAAGACATGGTGTGTATATTTGTACACGCATACACATGTGGGTTGTTTTTTTCTTCTTCTTTTGTCTATGGCCTGTGATAACCTGGGCTTGTTTTCACAGGCTTTTCTTCTCACTTAATTTCCACAAGTCCCCATTATGGGATGTTTTGCTTCCTGCAATAAGTCTGTGTTGCAGGGTATGTGGTCGTTTACATTCAGTTTAAAAATGAAAAATCATTAGGCATCTTTCCTCTCTCATCTGCCGCCATCCCTCTTTGCCACCTAGCAATAACCTGATGCTGCAGAAAGAAGTTGTGGAGGAGCGGATATCAGTCACCACCATTAAAGGACAGAGCAAACATTTGTTATCTCTTAAACACCGACTTTGTCATGAAGATATTTGGGATTGTAATTAGGAATGGAAGAAACACTTCAAAAATGTGAGCTGTGCTTCTGTCCGAGGCAGGTGGGGAAAAAAGACATGTCAAAGAGATGCAGGGGTGGGAGTGGGTGGTGAGGAGGTGACTCATTTCTTCCCAGGGACTTTTCCTTTGCTGAGGTTGGCTGTGATCTACATTCTTTTCCCCAGCCTTTCTAAGGATGAAGGAGGAATCAGTCAGCGGAAGAAATGGTAATGAATAATGATTGCAGGATCATCTCTTGTACTGGAGAAGTCCAAGTGGAGAGACCCTCTCTGAGCCATCCGTTTCCCCGAGCGGATGGCTCACTATTACTGGCTTATCTGCCTGATATGTGACACTCGGGTATCTTTAATATGTCACAAGTTCTGACAGATTTGGCAGGTCTTTAGCTTGGAGATCAGCTGCAGAGCTGGTTGGGTGAGGAGACTGTAGAGGGCAGTCTGAGACCGCCGGTGATGGGCTGCTGCATCTGCCGGAGGTGTGCGGGGTCTAATATCTGCCACCTGTGGGGAGGGAGTTCTGGGGGGGGGGGCGCAAGAAAAAAACATAATGGAGAAGCTGGTCTATTGGATTTACAGTAGATGTCTATTTGGCTTCACCTAAAAGAAATTATTTGTAAGACTTTTTTTTTTTTTTTTCTTTAAACTCCCCCTTCCCCCAGCTTGCTCTGTTTGAAAACAGCTAACGCTGCTACTGGCTGAACAGCATGTTTTCACATTGGAGTCGCTCTTTGAGGGAGAGAAGCAAGTTGTGTAAATCTTTCTGCTGACAGTTGAGATGATTTTTAGTCCGTTCACAATGGGTTTGACTTCACCACACAGTGAATGAACGTGACGGCAAGCAGGGTGGCGTCCTCTGAACACCGCTTTACTGCTTGCTAGTGCCACAAGGTAGACAGAGAAATTCCAGTACCCAAGGCGGGGTGCTGCCAAAGCAAACAGCAATGATGGATGTGGTTTCCCTGCAAGGGGAGGCAGGGCACACCAGAGCAGTGCTGGACATGGGCAAATATTTTTTTGCTTACGTAGGGGGGGCTGCAAAGCAAACTTGTAGCTGGGCAGAACCCTCAGCCATCTGTGAAGTATGAGAGTCTGGAGCCTGACCCTATGTCCTAACCAGCCCAGGTAGTTCAATCCGGCCAGTCCCACCAGGGGAATGTGGTACAGCCATAGTGATGATGTTACATGTTTCAAGGCAAGGGCATGGGTCACTGGCGGCTCTCTTAAAGGTGGCCACAGGACTGTCTAGCAGTGGGGTCACCAGGGAGGGGAGTTGCACGGCACAGTTGCTCCTCTCTTGATGGCCTCTTCATGGTGAGGGGTCACATCTGAGGTGTCTCATATTATTAGTGAAAAAGGAGCAGGCTCTGTTATGACTGCAGTACCAAAACAGTCTCACTTTTCTGCATGAAATCCTTTATAAGAGAGCATCATCTGAATTGATAAGCTGGGTGAAAAGATCGGTCTTGTCTGATTCTGAAATTCCTGATGGTAAAGATTTTAGTGGCTCTTTGCTTTCTGCAATAATCAGAGGATCAAAAAGCTACTGGTAGACACACTGCTACCTGGTTTTCTTCTCAGGATCTGATCCTACCAACCTGATGTCTGTAATTACTCTTGTATGTAGTCAGGATCAGTCATGCAGAGCCTGCTCCTGTAAACACCTTCATGCATATTTTTTTTCATGTTATTATTCTCTTAGATTTCATTGGAACAGTTTGTGCTTGTAAAGTCAGAGTCTGCAGAATTTGGTCCAGAACTTAATTTGATTTTTAAATACCCCTTCTTTCTAATAAGTCTCTGCAAGGCAGATTTTTTTTTTAATGTAGCTGCCCTGGTTTTGATACTGCCTCTTTGCTTACAGTATGCATGGTATTTCTTGCCTGTCTTCTGAAGGACTTCATAGTTGCCATTATTAATGAAGCTCTCTTGAAGGGGATGAGTAGCTTAGAGCCTGTGTAAACTGAGGCAGAACAAAGCCAAGAGATTGTTTTCCCGTAGGTCTCATGGCAAGCCTCTGGCAGAGCTGGGAATGCAACTCAGCTTTCCTCATCCCCAGCCGTCTTCTGTAACCGTAGGCAAGCTGGAGCAAATTAAACCCAGGCAAAGGCGGGTATAACTCCTATAGCAAGCAGAGAGAATTGTGCCCATTGCACGAGCTCTGTGTTTGGCCCATTGCCTGCACACTCCTAGAATAACAGACATATGGAACATGTTGCCAAGTTAGGCCCTTAAGTCAAGCTTTTATAAATGAGTTCAGGAGGAAAGGAGATATATTTTATTTCTGCAGAGAGAGAGGGGGTTTGAAGGAGGTGGTATTCAGCTAACCCCAATGGGGGAAAGTTTATTAGGCCAAGTGGCCTTTTCCTTCCCTGTAATGCCTTTGGTTCATAACTAAGAATTCACTTTGCAAAAAGATAACAAAATACCAGCCTTGCTTCCAAGTACATGTTAACACTTTCATTTCAGGTGATCAAATTCTGGTATGGACCCGTGCTGTATCCCAGTTGTTAAACCAGCTACGCAAGAGTCTGTGGTACCGTCTGCATTGGAGGAGGGAGGAGAGCTCCATTTTTAGGCTGGAGAGTGCATATTCCATGCGGACCTCTTTTGCAACAGAGTTGGGGTCCAAGAATCCACTTAAGGCAAAAGAATGCTGCCATGTTAAACCCCTGGCTGCAAGCCTCAGTCAATTGCCAGCATCAACAATTGCTTTTCCCATGAAAAAGGACATTTTCTGCTTTGTCAACATGAACATTTTATATCTGAGCGAAAAAGCTGCCATAAGGCTTTGCAGAAGCAAATGCCTGCTTTTGAATTGAGGCGAACTGTGCTGATACAGGGCATGGCTTTGCAGTGCCAACCTATCCTGCATTGAAACATCTGCAATCCCTCTCTTCCATTCTGTATACTTCTGAGCTCTGACAAGGTCCTCTCTGTTTCCTTTTTCACCGTTTGTTTTTTTTTCCCCTTCCTTCACTGAGTGTAGACTTCTGAAGTATCTGCATGTAACATTGTGAGTTGCTCAGAAGTTGTCCATCTACTTCTGCTTGATCTCGTCATATTGAAAATGAGCTTTGGTGGAAGGAGAATTTTAAACCAAACTGCCAGTTTAGAAGGCTTTGCAGCCCACAGATGTACCTATGTATGCTGTATACGCTTGTAAAGTGACAGTGAATGAGAGAATGGAGACAAAATGGCGTACAGCAGGAATGAAGTAGATTGGTGATTGGTTTTTAAAGCTAAAACAAGGGGAAAAGAATCTAATTTGTGTGCATTAGGATCTTGTAGAGCCCTTAGAGATATAAAAGACAGAACTACATACTTAATGTCGGTGTTTCCAACTGGAAGTAGTGAAGTCCTACATGCTTAGTCAATCTCTGAAGGATTGTTTGAGGCAGTCACAGTATTGTGCCTTTCTACTTCACCGTTTTTGGACATTTTCTGTCATACTTAGTAGTTAGAGGTTCAGTGTTCTCACAAAAATAGCTGTATCCTCACATAAACAAGAGGTTTACTACCTGACTTTCTTTGCTGTTCTGTCAGAAATCAAAATTAAACACAAAAATTAGAATTAGAAGTCATTCATTTAGGTTCTACATTATATGACTACTTATATGACTACTTATATGACTATAGTGCGTAACTCAGACTTCTCAGCTCTCGAATGGAGGATGCTCAAAATGAACATTTTATAAGCCTCATGTTGACTGAGGTATATTCACATCTGTTCTTTGGGGAGCAAATCCTGTGTTCACCCGAAGTGGTTTTGGGAATAGTCAAAAGTGTATTTTTCAGGCAGCTTATTCATGACCAAGATTGCACTCAACTCTGTTCCTAATAGCTTCTGCAGACTCCTCCCTTTCTACATTTACAAAAGGAGACCCTGCATGATGAAGACAGGTTGATAAGAATCTAGCTGCGCTGAGTTGTTGGCAGAGATATCTAAAACTGCATTGAACTATTTACCCCATTCAGTAATTTAGCAAATGAAAGGTATTTTTTTGAATACAGTAAACAGAGGTAGTTTTCATTTGTGGTAACATCTTTATTAAGTTCTCCCCATAGCAATCTCCATATGTTAATAAGATAAATCTCATCCCTGTCCCTATGCCAGGTGGGTAATCATTACTACATCCTCTGTGTAGGTGGCTATGTATGCACAGGTCTAGTGACTTTCAAGAGATAGAGAGCAAGTCAGAAGCAAAGAATGAAAATCAGTTTCCAGACTTTGTACTCCTCTCTTCTAGCTGTTAGAACTGAAGCAGTCTTTAGGGTTTAAAACTCAAATCCACCTGAGAACCAGCAAAGGGCATCTTTGTGATTATCAGAACTGCTGAATCAATATTTTTTTTTCAGTAAATGATTTGATTTAGTGATCTCTTCCCATTTCTTATCTGGTCTTGACAATTACAAGTGTGTTCCTTATTGCCCTTAAATCACTGGGCAATGCTTGCCCAGTGATTTAAGGAAATGAATACTGAGCTGTATGCAAAATTTGTACTCTGATGAGGAGATTTTTGTGACTTGTGTTTAAATTTGGTTGCGTAGCTCATGCAATACTTACTCTGCACCCTGAACTATTTTAAACCAAGAATAGCTAATATGAAGTTTACAGCAAACAGAACAGAATATTGACCTTATGTGCATGTGAATGCGTATATTCATATGAAGAACAGCTATTCCTTGCATGTTAAGTTTGTTCATTTTTCTTCTTTGTAGCACTCTTCTAAGCCTACTGTAATTTTTCTCCTAAATATAAAAAATTGGGGGGGAATAAACTCAGGCTGTTAATGATACAAGGCATGATCCTAGGGAAGAAAGCATCCCAACTTACTGCAGCTACTTGGTTTTAGATTGTCCTTTGAATGAACACTCCCCAGTTACTGCTGAATAGAGGTTGTGTATTTCAGTTACCCTGCATCTGAGAATAAAAATACCCTTAGCAGTGCATTTTTGTGCTATTGTTTAGGGAGGTTATCAAACGTATCAAACATGCTTGACCACTTTCTTCTCTAGCCACAGAGCAGTTTGTTTTGGCAGTGTCATGAAGATCCTTGCTTAGTATTGACTGATTGAGGCTAGCTGAGACTCTGTCTACTGCCTCCCTCAGCATTTTATTCTTCATTAATGATTTAAGTGAATGTTGAAACCAAAACTAAGAAGTGCAGGCTTAGAACTGAGCATGTTCTCTATTACTGCAGAAATCTCCTGTTGGTTGATAGCCGAGTTTTCTGTATGCTGAGGAGGAGTAGGCTAACACCAGCACTTGGAGAAATCAGTACCTCATTCCAGAATGTCCCAGCGAGACCATCCATCAGTCAAGTAACTGTCTGGAAGAACTTCATGGGACTGATTCTTATTCTATTCGTATTTATGTATGTTATGGCCCTTTATGTCAGCAGTGACATAAAAAAGGTCTCAAACTATGTGTAAATTACATATAATCCTACTGCTAAAGCTTTTCTTTACTGCTGAATTCCTGCATGTAGGGATCAGTCCTTTCATTTGTACAATTAACAAGCAGCTAACTTAACCCCAACCTGTAGATATAGATTTTTAAATAACAAGGAGTAGAAATATTTCATGCTAATTAAATAGGGAAAGTAGCATATGGAATCTAGTATAAGAGCGCATGGGGGAGAGACGTCCTGCACTAAGTGTTTTGTGTTCTGACGTCGCCGACACTAGGCTTATAACACATAGTCCGACTGACAGTCTGTACACATCCTCAGCTGGTGATTGGTATTACAACTAAGAACATTTTAAATGAACAAAAGTGCAGATAGTTGCTTTTGGTCTCCTTTTGAACTGCTTTTAGAGCAGCACAGAGCTGAAAAGCCACTCCCTGCATCTGCAGTGGGGACATGAAGAAAGCAGCTGCAAGGGTTTGTTTTCGTATTTCATACCCGTGTGTCTTGCAAACAAGAATGCTGGAAGGGAGCTTGTGTGGTATCACTCACCTGTGGGGCATGGATGAAGCCTGCAGTCCTTGCCTAGGTAAGAGTCCCACTGATGGACTTCAGGCATTTCAGTTTATCTGGGAAGCTGCAACCTTTGCTTTCAGAGGGAAGGCTGGCTTTTGAGCACAAGTAGAGAGCAAGAGCTTGCCAGCTGTGAGATGGTCTGTGAGCCTCCTTGTGTGTGCACGTGCTGCAGTCTTTGTGGTGGGAGTGAGATATTTGAATCAATCTAGGACTGAGCAAACATGGTTTACTCGGGATGGCTGTTTGCATGGGATTCATGCTTTCTTTCCCCAGGGCCTGTCTCAGTGTTAGCTGAGTCAGGTGGGTGCAGCCGTGGTCGCTGCTGTCTGCCCTAATCCAAGACTAGTTTTTCTTGCTCATTCAGGAAAAAATTTATGAAGAGTGCCAACCCAGGTGAAGTTTTCTTCTGAGCACAGTTTGGTCCTGACTTGAAGGACTAAGACTAAGCAATGTTGCTGTCTCAGAACATGTATCTTTGTTGTCCTGTTAACAACCTAGTGGACAATTTCAATTAAATGTGGCAAAAAGAGGTCTCAAAGGTATACTATTCCAACATGCATTGTCAAAAAAACGCAGCAAGGCAGAGGAGAGACCCTATTAGTGTCTCCTACTAGTGGGGAAAAGGCTGTGGTTTGAGCTCACGATGTATTAAATCCCAAAGTGTCCACATGAAAGAGCCTTTAATAATGTCCCAAATTGGAAGAAGCTTTTATCAGAGCATACATCTTTCTAAGCATGAGGGGACCTCATCATGAAAAACAAACCCACTGAAAACCAGATTTCACACATTCTGTTGTTCACAGATTATTTTTTACTATGAATATTATTTTAATTTGGGGAGTAAAGTAGCTGATGCTAATAGCAGGACTGGTCCAAGGATGAAATCCACATATGGATACCTGTGGGCTTCAGGATTTAAAACTGTATTGGATCTAGGCTTCCTGGTATGGACCCATAGGTAAATTATGCTTTCCCTGGTGGCAGCAGGTTTCAGGTGAGGAAGAATTCTGAAAGAGTTCAGTGCTCCGTGAAGAGCACTCAGACATTCACACACTCGCTGCCCGGCTCTGGCTGGGATGAATAGATGGGAAGGTGGACTTCCCATACCAGGCTCTGTTAAAGCCAGCGAGCAGTTTCCTTCATAGCACTACTTTCACTTAACTTTGCTAAGAGAGTTTCTTTCTTGTTCTCCTGCTCACCTAGTTAATTTTTACCTGAACCGTATCCAAACTATCTGAACTTCTGCTTTCACAACTGCTCGGAAAACCTCAGACTTTCTTATGAAATTTCTGTTTTCTTCTGCATCTGCCTGGACCAGTAACACCTCAAGAACAGCCTTTCCTAAGTGTGTCTGTATTTCTGCTTCTTGTTAATCAGTGTGCGAGTTTATTAAGATAATGATTCAAATAAGTTATTAATATATTTTAAAATCTGCATTAATTTCTTTCCAAGTCTAAATCTTGACTTGAATTTGAAAACTTATAAAAATCATTTGAGGCTTTTTCCCCTTCTTGTGGGGGAATGTGGAAGGGACTTTGAGTCTAAACAAACCCAGTCTTCAGGGTACTCCTCAATCTAAACCCAAATTTTGAATTTTGAGCTCAGAATTGTGAAATCACATAAATGCAGAGAACAGTAAGCTCATTCACTTGTAATGGAGCTGCCTTTTGAAAATCAGGCCAATGACACCAGATTCCTTTCAGGCCTTTGCACTGAACAAAACATGTGAAAAGGGAACCAGAGATCTGACTCCCCCTGTGGTAACTGGAGGTAAGGCTAGAGGGATTTAAATTCTCAAGGTCCTCACTGACCTCCTTGGCATTTCTCTTGGTTTATATTAACATAAAATAAAAAACAATAAGGGCCAACAGTTTGTGGCAACATACTACTTGGAGAAGATAGAAATTCTAGCTAATGTATGGGAATTACAGGACTGGGGATATTAGACTAGCGTTTTAGAAATGCTGCAAACATTTGGTTCGTGATTACACAACAAATCTGTGAAAGTTTTGTAAGCAACCAGCTGTAGCATGAAGTTACACAGAATAGAAAATAAAGCCCATTTCCTCCACAGCAATATAAATAAATGCAGTAATGAGAATGGTAACTGAAGTTCTCAGATGGATATGAAACTGTGTAACAACCCATATTGACCTGTGTAATGAATTGCATAACAGGAAATAAAATAGTAACAGAAACTATGGGAGGAGTTGGGCTTTTGCCTTTATTCTTTATAGCTTTGTCTAGATGGTTATTAGATATGATCTTTAATAATAGATTATTGCTGAATTTGAATCAGGCAGTGTCATTTTACCAGGTATTTTTCCACCTTAAAACCCTCAATTATGAACAAGCTCATTTAAAATTCTATTTTGTTTGATAGTTTTTGACTCTGAGCCCACTTCTTTCTAATTGGTCCCCGGAATTTTACTGTTGTTGTTTTGCTTGGATTTTGCCAGGTTTTTTTGGGGGGTGGGAGAGGGGATCACATTTGTTGCTGAGTTTGGGTTTAGTCTATTCCTTTTATGTTGTGGGTCATTCATAACATCTAGCCAGTGTGTCTGCCGTGAGTTGGATGCCCTGCCTTGGCACCATTCGTCTGAGAAACCTTTTGGCAGAGTTTGTGAAAGATCGTCTGTTTGTTGCAGAAAGCATGTGAAGGCTGCAGAGAGATGCCAGCTGATTCCACACTGTGACTCCTGACCACTGCAGACACCAAAGGGGAGAGAAGTGGGACACTACAAAAGAAACAAACATTTGAAATTGGATTCATACTGTTAGGATTAATGATAGGAGGTAGAGGAAAACTGGAGCAGCATTCCTAAGCCAACACATTTGAATGATAAATTGCATTAAGGCACTGAAAAGAACAACAGCTGCAGTCCATGAAAAGACAAATTTATCTAAATTTCTCCAGCTGATCAGTCAAAATCATCACTGAGACTTCTACTTTGTAATCGCTTTTTCACAGAAAACCAGAGCAAGCAGAGAAGAAAAAGTCCTGAATACAGACACATCTACATTTATTTTGCCAAATTTTTATAGCTAGTAAACCCTTATGTTACAGAATTCCATATCACTGCTAGCAACAGAGATTTTCAGTGGAGCTTGCTTGGAGATGTACATCCTTTCCCCAGGAAGGTGCAGTAAGGGCCCTCTTTAAATAAGCAACAACTGTTGCTGCTTGGAAGTTCGGTATCTAGATGAACTTTTTGGGTATGTGTTTCGAAGGTAAGCTCTGCCAGAGTGCCAAGCCTTCTCATAGGGGAAGATAGGTTACTGTATGGACATGAGTCAAGACACTCGCAAAGGGCTGTCTGGACTTTATTATAGCAGCATTTAGAAGTCTTGATCAAGATCAGATATAGGAGGGATTGTTCTCTCCATGTAACAGCAGGGTGACTGAGATGGGAGGTGATTAAATGACTTTTCCAAAGTGTGTTTTAGTCAACTGTAGCAAGACAAGGATTTAAATGCAGTGTACCAGTGGATCCTGGCCAGGATTGCCTTTTTTCTCCTCTCAAAACTAAGAAATAAGAGAATTCCCACCCTTCTGGGGTCCCTCTCTCTAACCACATGTGACCTAATGCTAAATCAGTCCTTTGCTGTTGATGCCTCCAGTGGGATCTGTGGTGTCTATGAAGTGCCTTTCCGTTATGGTTTACTGTACACCCATTTGCTGCTATTCCACAGAAGCAAGGAGAAGGGGTAGTGCGACATGGTTACTAAAGAAATGGGCAATTTCTAACGATGGGATATGTTAGTTTGTGTTGGTAAACACAGCATTTTCTGATCTGATATCGCATTGAAAATTATCCTCTTGATGTTATTTCAGTAACCTCGCAGCGTGTCTGGAATAGGCTGTTAATCCTGTTCAGTCGCTAGACAGGATCTGTCCTAAGCATCATCTGTAGCAGGTGGTGCAGCTTTCCAGAGGGCAGTGAAAAGTGTCTGAAATTCTGTGATACTCCAACAGCAGAAAGATACTTCTGGATTTTTGGTTTTCAGGTTGCTGTCCTCTGTAAGCAGACGTAGCCTGGAAGGACAAGGAGCTGCACACAAACAAGGAGGCAAAATTCCCTGTCACCTTTCAGACGTGATCAACATTACCGTCTCAGCCCGGTGGAGCTTGTTTGCTCTCCTTCCTTGTGCCAAACTGGGCCATGGCGTGCCAGGGTGTGCATGAGGCACTGACACTAATATATGCAGGGACCTAATCAAGCCATGCAAATTTTGCTGCTTGAGTGGCAGGCAGCTTCTGTGTTACAAGGGTGGGCAGCACATCATGTCCTGACTTTGGGATGGACTACATGAACCTGATTGGGAAGGAGAGGAAGGAGTTCTGGCTCCCAGTCTTACAGAGGGAGAGAACAGAAATAGACTGCATGAAAGGAGAGGAAACAGAAAATCTGGTGTTTCTCTTCTCCCCCTTACATGCCTCTGGCTGAGGGATGAGCCCAGGATGAATTCAAAGTAAAAGAAGGAAGTCCAAATCAGAAGTTATTCTGAGCATCCTGGAAGGCTTGAGTGGAATGGCAATGGGGTGTCAAACAGTAAGTTGGCAGCCTAAGTGAGGTGGTTGGGTTTGTCTTCTGCAGCTCCCACAGCCCCTGTGTTACACATCTTATGCCACCTACTTGCTTGGGATACCAGGCCTACTCTGAGCTCCTAGATGAAATGGTTATGCAAAGCCAGCTGTGTGTCCAACACTGAGAGCAGAGTTGAAAATGATGCAGGCTCATTGCAGCTCCAGAAGTTAGGAGGTGGCTAGAATTTGTAAGGGAACCTGTTGAGGCAACTAATAGGAAGAAGCTTTGCCTGCCTAAGCCAGAGAGAATGGTGGTGGCTGTGTCATGCTGGATTGTGTAGCTCTGATTTACCTGGAGCGACTCACTGACAGCTGGCTATCCTGCTCAGTCCCACTGTGAGATCAGGGCCAAGGAAATGATTAAAATAAGTCAACTTGGGTATCTGGGCCTCTGGTCAGCAGGTGTATGTGATGTAGCATAAATATATTTCATACTTCCTTCAGTCATTTTCATTGTGATGTGACTTAGTTCCATAGTCTTATGGGAATAATTTTATCCTAGATAAGGATGTGTTTTTTTGTCTTTTTGTGGCATTAAGTATGTTTTGTTTAGGGGTGTACATGCATCAATACATGAATTTTTCTGTGGTTGACTTATAACATTAACCTTCCCAGAAGTTTCCCAATCTTGTGTTTGATTGCAAGTACTTAAAAAAATGGAATATAAGGAGATAATTTTCCTTCACTTGGATATTTTTCTACAGATTACAGTGGTGGATCACCCTAAGAAGCAGTGTTTTTGTGGTATTTTCTGTAGTAGTTCGTGGGGAAGTGCTGTTTTCTCTTGTGTTTCCATCCATTACCAGCCACTTCCACAGCATCTGGAGCTAGGTCAGTGATATAAGGTTGTTCTGGTTTCCCAGTGCCAAGGGAGAGGAAGCCACCCCAAACCTTGACCCTCTTCTCTGTATATTCACCACTTCAAATTCCTGCAGCAATGGTTTCATTTCCTGACCAGCCCAGTAATGCCAAGAACTGAAGAGTGAGTGTTTAACTGCCTTTTGTTTAAGCTTGTGTTGTGTTGATTTTGTTTTCTGTTTTTTTGATTGCAAACTGCCTTTTGTTTAAGCTTGTGTTGTGTTGATTTTGTTTTCTGTTTTTTTGATTGCATTCTGCAGGGGTTACAAGGGCGTATTGAAGTGGCAACTCAACAGCTACTCTGAAAGTTTAAAAATGGCCGCTTCAGAGTTGCAAAGTCAATGAGAGTTTCAGCTCTGACTCTGGTGCTATTTAATTGGTGAAAATTTCTGCTGAAGAACATAATATTCTGTTCTGTTGGACCACATTTACTTAACATGATCAAAGGGAGGAAATACTTCTTCTCTTCAGGGTAACTGAATTAAAAAAACACATATTTTGATTTGCCTGTGTTCACGTGTGATTCAGTCTTGAGGGCGGATTTTAATCTAGTCTAAACGTGTGTAACTCCATAAACTTCACTAAAGCTGTGCTGATTTATAGCAGCCAAAAATCTGACTTTTTTGCTCAAGTTGCACCAGCTTTTGAGTGATTGAGTATTTTTTTGCAGGAATATTCATGAAAGAAAACAAAATATACTCTGTATGTTTGTATTATTTGAGATGTATGCCATGGTAGTTTGATTACTTAAGCCTTGTAATCAGGTATTATGATGGTCACAAGATAGCATTTTGTTAAAAAATACAGCCTTCCAAGTAGAATTTGTCATTTTTTTTCAAGAAAGCTAACATGTCTTCTTCAATGAAAAAGGCTTTTCATCAAATCAGTGGTGGAAAACAAAAAACCAAATGAAAAATAATTCAACATGTGGGTTGTTGCTTTTCCATTGAGAATTAAAAAGGAAAAAAAGAAAAAAGTATGCTGGAACAAGAAATATTTCCTGACCAGTCCTACTTAGAAATTCTTTTTCTTAGCACATCAGTGCCATTCCTCCTTTGCAGGAATACTTGAATAGCTGCTAGCTTTGTAATGTAGTTTTTATGCAGGTTCTAGTAATGATGCCATGTGATCCATGGCACTGGCTGATACACCCTGGACATTAAGTTCAAACGCTGGACATTCACAAAGGTCCCTTTGTTAGCGTCCAGAAGAAATTCACAAAGGAAATCCAAGCGTAATTAGGATTAACAAATAGTCTGCAGAAATTGGTGACCTTTGAGCCAGCCCGCTCCTCTGGCCAGTTTTGTGCTGTTGTTTCACTCCCTCAGGTATTGCTGCCTGCATCATTACAGACCCTAAACCATTTCATTTATGAAGCAGCTGGGCCAAAATTACTGTCCCTGTGTTTACATCTCTCTGGGCCCTTAGTGGAGTCAATCTGCTTTTGTCAGGTGTTGTATTTATTTTGGGGTTTTTTGTAGCGTTTTACGTATCAGTATGAGAATCCATTTAAGTTTCCAGAAGCTTTACCCGTAATTAGTTTCTGTCAAACCCTGCTATTTGGAGTATGGATTCTTAGTGTCTGTGTGCTTCTGGTGTTTGTGTAAAATAACAGACATTCCTTCTAATTTCACGTTTGCTTCTTCAGATCAGCATTTTTACAGATATTTCAGTCTTTCAATCTGAAGTTCTTCACCTTTTTGCTAGAAAGTACATGTATTTGTCTATGGTATAATTTTCTTTGGATGTTTCAGTGGTTAGGATTATTGTTTTTTTCTCTGAGAGGAGCATTCACGTTTGTAGAGATAAAAAAGTTCAGGTTTACATGATTAACAAACCTTCTGTGAATTACTTGGTTACCTAGCTATTTAGAAAGTTTGAGGAAAAGTATTATGGGCATATTTGACCACAATTATTAGCTGGTCACCAGTGCAGGCTATTGCATAGGCTGAGGAGTTGCATGTGATGGAGTTTTCTTGGCTAAATTGTAAAGTGGGAATTAATTTGAAACCTCTGTCTAAAAGAAGTAGTTTCAGTGCTTATCTCAAAGCCTGCCGGATGACAGTCCTAAGTACACATGAACACACATAAATACTCATTGAAGAGCTAATGGACTCATTTCTTTAGCTTGGGTGCAACTTGTTTTTTAGTAATCCAAGTGACTAATCTGGGCAACCCCCCTCCAAAAGCAATGTAGGTTTTGAGAGCTTGTTGCTGCTAAATCTACGAGTGTGCAAACTTGAGGAAAAAGGAGGATTTATGCTGCATCTTGCCGAGTCCTAGCACACCTGTATCACAGGAACTGGTGTTTTTAAGTTTGATGATAATAGGGAAGATCAGTCTGGTCACACAGGATTGTGTTCACTGTGATCTCTTCTGTGTGCTTGTAATAAATGGTGTAAATACTCTTCTAAATGTTTTAAGTATGGTAGTTGTTAAATGTATCTAACTCCTGTTCAGCCTTGTATTTGTCCATAGCTTTGGAAGAAGAAGTGACTCTACTTAAAATGCATTTGGACATGTAATTTAAAAATTTGGAGCATAAATTTCACAGTGTTCTGTCTACAACCCCTTTTCTGTTCAGTAGACTTCATCAAGACAAATTTTTTCTTGAGCTCCTGCAGAAGTCCTGAGGTACCAAAATTAAAAGGCCAGTCATCCTAAGCTCTGTGTTTAATGAATGGAGAGGTCAGTTCCAACAACCTAATTTAGATTTAAGTTTTGTGTTAAGGTGCTTACCTGCTTATGCAGTCACAGAACAGAAAGAATGCTGTGTACTTTCCATGTGCGGTCCCCTCCTGCCAGAATAAGTGGCAGAAACTGAACACTTGCAGAAGGCTCTTCATCACTAGCTAGTAGAAACAGCCAGCTTTAAAACTTGGACTTAATATTTGTTATGAACTATACACTCAGTACTAGAAAATGAATTCTTAATCTACCTAGTCATAGCTATTTGAATGTGTTTTTCCATGGAATAGTGTAAGATTCAGAGAAAAAAAAGCTTTTTCCTTGATTCTTGATGAATGGGATTTTAGCAGCGTTGCTTACTGGTCTACCTCTGGCCTTTATCGTGAGATGAATTCTTCACTCCACTGATGTCAACATCTGTCTAACTTAAGTGGGATCAAGATTTTACCCACAGTGTTTTCAGAGATAACAAGTTATATCAAAATTACACACGCTTTGCAAATTCCAGCTTAGACTTACCAAGCTACATTTGTTGTAGTTCACAGGGATTTCTGGAGATCTCTTTCCAGGCAAGCTGTTTTGATTCAAATGCTTTAGACAGACGCCTATCAATATTACCCTCTGTCTTGCCCGTATTCCTTATTGGATTAGTTTTATTGACTTCAAACCTTTGATCCTTAATAACCCATTAGCTAATATAGTGATCTAGGTACATAACAGTATCTAAGGAGTGGCAGCTTGTAAATGAAGTACATACATCTTACTCAGTGTTATGTATCATTACTTTATCTGAAATGACATTAAATTTTGCATACTGGGCTCTGTCTTGTTATTGACTAGTCTTACACATTTTTTAGAAAGCAATCATAGCCAGAAGTTACACCCTGAAATAATCCTGCTGTGTGTCATTTCTTGGTTTTGGCCAAATTATCCCTGGTTTAACTCCAAATGGGTCAACGTAATGAGTGAGTTTTATCCCAGTAAATGAAAAGAAGATGAATTTACCCTGTGGTGGAGCAGCAGAAAGAGGGAACACAGTTAGCTTTTCTGTAGGAACTTATCAGCCATTGCTCGTCAGCCTCACTAGACTTCCGTGTGTTCTGACTCACCACTTCTTAGGCTGAATAAGAAACTAAGAGTGTGGACACACACTATTCTCACTTACATGCCTGTTGTTGTGAGTCTGGCACCCACGCAGTTACTCCAGTTTTTCTGTTTTCAATTTGGATTCATCTCCATAAAGATAAAGCAATAACCTGATTTCAAGTAGTATAAACTGTACAAAATCAAATCTTTGACATGGACTTTGACTACCGATATCCTGGTTTGCTATCTCACGTGGAAGGTGAAGGGAAATGAAAGGAGGAAACATTTATTTGAAATGAGATCTGACCTTATGCCAACCTCTCACCCACACAAGCATAATTTCCAGGCCAGGAGTGCCTAATGTTACTCAAACCATTTTGGCCCTGAGGAAGAAAGTATGTGGGTGGTGGTGGAGGGGGAAGGGCTTTCATTTGCTGACCTGTGAGAGCTGGATTCAAGAGCCTGTATTCAGTATTGCCTTTGGTGATACACAATTTCTCCTACATATTTAGTCTCTGCCACTGGCTATCAGATCTCCCCGAAAAGACTGTGTCAAGATGTCAAGTCTAACAAGTGGAAATCACAATAGTCAGCTTTACCTCTATTGTTTTTACTTATATACTTGTGGAAACTGGCAATTCCTGCAAGCACTTCTGTACAGAGAAAATGTGCTTGTGATGCAGAGTGCTTTGATTCTCTGAAGGGTTTCACAGACTCTGAGCCAGTCCCTGCAGGGAATTCTACTTTTCAGCTCTCTCCACTGTGTGTGCAGCCCTCTTCTGATCTGGGTTGTTTTATTAATTAAGGTCTTTGTGTAGAGTATCACAGTTGAGCAGATACCTGCTAGTTTACAAGGACTCAGCGTAGAGCAAATCTAGGTCTCCAGAAGAGGAATAAAAATATTTGTAAGTGGACATGGACATTAGGAAATGACAGATAAGAGAAGGCTAGATGGATCAATAGGAAATGTATGGTAAATTGTATACTGTAGGATTTCTGGAGTGTGAATGAGAATTGATGTCTATAGATTCCCCATGGCACTTCTGTATAGCAAGCTTAAATTCTTTTAAACCTGACCTATTTCAACAGGTTGAATTTAACATTTTGCTGGATAAAAAGAAGTGTGAAATTGATGGAATGGGTTTTGTTTGTGAGAGACCTTGGTTTTGTATTTTAAGTACACTTGAGGTGAAGTATGTTGAATAAGTATGGACTATTTGGGGGCAGAATCACTAAGAATTTTATTAAACAAAACAGTAAGAAGCTTTGTCATTCCAAGATGGAAATAATGCCTAGCTGAGCCAGTAAAACACACATCAAAGGTGTACATATGGGTTACATTTTTATATTCTTTCAATATTATAAAGACCTGTTACTAATTTTAAACTGCATTGATAAAAACTATTTTTTTTCTTTTTTGTCTTTTCTTCTATATTGCTAAATGATGTAAATCACTAATGTCAATTTTATGGTGATTTATGCCATCTGAGGATCTGGCCATGAGAGACATTTCCCCTCTGCATAATCGCCCCAAATAGGGAAGGGAAAAGAGGAGGAAGGAATGGTGTCATCTGGATATGTGAATAGTTTGGCTGCAATACAACCCTGGAATAGGCTCTGATACAAAGATGGAAATATGGGGATTATCACAGAAACTCTGGAGATAATCCTATAAATAGCAGAGGAAATTCTGGCTAGAAGTTGTCTATTGAAACCATTTTGGAATGAGACGGCTGACAGGAAGAGAATTTAAAACCAGAAACCACAAGGCAGATCCTCACCTGGTGTAAATCAGCATAACTACATTAATTTCAGAGACATTGACTTGAAAGAACTGTGATGATCTCCACCAGCTGAGGATCTACAACCAAAGGTACTGGGTGCCAAATGCTCTCACTCACACCAGTGTAAATCTGGACTACCTCAACCGACTTGGTGGCGTTATTTTGGATTAACACTACTGTAAATGAGTGTAGGACACAGTCATTTGTGTTTGGAGAGTGAAGACAATTGATTCATAGGATGTGAAATGTGTGTTTGTAGATCAAGCTATACGTTTACTTGAGAGATCGTTTTAGTCTGGTATTGCACATGTAGGCTGTTTAACAACCAGGAATTTCCTCATTCACCCTGCTGTTACAGAAAGGTTTTGACTCCATAGAAACATTCGTGACAGTCTTGGCCCCATAACTAGCACATCAATAAATAAGCTAATAAATTCTCCAAAAGGGGAGTGGAGAACAACATTTCACTACATATGTTCCCTGCATTGCACTAATGATGACAACAGTACACAGCCACTGCAGTTGACCCAGTTACTTTAGTGTTACACCAGCATCACTAGGGGAAGAATCTGGGCCTGAGGTATAAAGGAAGTAGTGGAGTCAGAAATGGAACTGTCTTATGTATGTGTGGTCACATGTGTGTGGTAAAGTCAGTCCAAATTCTACGCATGTGAACACTATGTGAGAGGAAGCCTTGGCTCATCATTCAAAGTCAATGCTAAAGGACCAAGATTTTTAAAGTATGCTTCATTTGTAAGAATACATTCATAAACACATCTAAGGGCCTCTATTTCCTAGTATCTTTTGGTAGTGTTACATCTGCTACCTACTATCTATTAGCATTTAGGGGCTGGATCAGGCCCTGGAAAATATTATCTGTAAAATACTTCAAAAAAGGTCACAAACTAGATTCTGTGTGGCTGCTTTCCCATCCCCTACAGCCAGGGGCTGTATGTGTAGCAGGGAAGGACCTGCTTCAGCTGAGGTCGCCCTGGCAGAAGCAGAACACATGGCTGGGCATTTCTAGTTGGCAGTTTCTAATGAATCTATTATTAACATTACTGCATGAATATCTCCTGTGAGATCACAAACGTGAAATGGTTTTCAAACCATGGTTAGTTATACTGTGCCTTTAATTCTCCTATATTGCCTCTCTTTTTTAAGTGCCACATTTTTTAGCTGCTTACATGTGATAACTGTGTTTCAATGCTAGAGTTTACACCAGCTGCTTTCGTCACTGTGCTCTAAATAGCATCTAAACCAAAGGGTCCTGGTCTGGATTACTGAGGCTATATGGAAACATGAGAAGAACCAGAAAGATAAATATTTCATGTTGTATCCAGAGCATTTCCTGTAATTGCTCTATTTCCTGCTCTACTTCCTACAGAACTTCTCTACCCTCAGCTATCCTTTGCCTCCCATTTATTGTATTAACCTTCACCTAGTGTTCCTGAGCATCGTCTGTTTCTGATGACATACTGCATCCGACGTCCCACGGTGCTGACCCCTCATTCTGTGAATAGCACTGATTTTGGCAATGCTGTAGTCAGCTCAGCTCCTGTTTCTTGCAGGCAGTATAAAATAGTAAGAATATGAATAATAACAAAAATAATAAGTGACTGCTCTGGATTTATTTCAACTTGTTCATGGGAAGGGTTATATCCATTTTTCATTCACAAAAGCATTATGTAAAAGTTGTGTTTCTGTAGCTGCATCTCTTTATGAAGTTTGATTAATCTGTTGGTGAGAAGGGATTCTAGGTTGCCACTTCTGCCTCCTTCAGGTGTCTAAAACTGTTTTAGAGTCTTCTACCTTTTTACTTCTGTTTCTCAACTACTGTTGACCTGAAGGGATCTATGGACTGGATTGCTGGAGCCAGAGTAATGATCTTTATCAGCAGAGCCACTGAAGTAGGGTTAATGTTATCAACTGTACCTTTTGATAGCTCTTAATCCTGACATGGTGTTGACTGGGTTTTTGGTACAGGGCTGAGTGTACAAGTGTTGCACATATGCACACAGACACACCTTCAATGTTTCCATGGTTTGAAATTAAAATTCCCAATATAGTTATGAGAAGAGTAATCCAGTAAGGATGATACAGAAGAGGCGATGATCTGGTGAAGGGGGCTTTGTTCTGGGGCTGGGGGGAAATAGTTTATTTCCTAGCTCTGCCTCAGCCATTTCTTTTGACAGACTCCTTCAAGAGGGATTTCAAGAGAATGACTTGCTCACCATTGTGCAGAGGAGGACAGGGATGCCTTTGATCTCTGCTGCTCTTTTTGTGTATGTACGTGTTGTGGGGGGCTGAGCCCTGCAGTCACTCTGTTGGATGTCTCTTGTCCAGCCTTTTGCAGTCCCAGTGAGCAGCTCTGGGCTTGCTGGAAGTCAGTGGGAACAAACCGTTTAATTCCTGGTTTTGCCTTTGAAAATATCTCCTTGCTCTATTCCTATGTTGTCCAACTGCAAAACTAAGATTTCCTGCAGTGATCCAGTCTGGGTTTAAATGCTGAGATACACTAGCCAGAGGGCTGTATAAGCAGAGAGTATAGTGATGTTTCCTGTTTGTATTAATATTTTTTCAAATTGTGTTTATTTGTAGTGGTGTTGCTGCTGTCTTTGGTTGCTAGTTGGGTTTGATCTTTTCCTCAGTTCTGGGTGGAATTTATTGCTCCAGCTTTAGCTATTTAAAAGTTGTTAAAGCAACTTGTTTTGACTCTTGCTAGTCAGCACAAAGAGAAAAGGCATCTCTGAAAAATGGATGAATCCCATCCGAAGACAAGTGTCTAGGATATGAAGGCTGTGGGAGGAGTTTTTATGGAAGACAATTTTTTTTTTGTAATCTTAAATTAGACGTAGGAAGAAAATGAAAGTGTCGTACACATCTGGAGTGCAAAACTTACTGTTCCTTAAAATTGGCAAACCTCCCCTTAGCATCACATTCAGTCCTTCTGCAGGTCCAGGGAAACATTTGCCAAAGAAGACCTGATTTTAAACCAAAGCAACAGTGATACCAGAATTTATACAAGGATTTTATTTGATCTGATTCCATCCATGTAATCACAATTAAATTTTACAAGTGTTTTAATACCAAAATATAGCTATGTTTCACTTTTTTCCCCATACAAATAGATAAATATCTGAATAACCGGTGTAAATAATAAATTAGCATGGTAGGGTGATTTCATTTTAGTTTTAAATGCAAAGGAGGCCTTTCAGGATTTTGAAGAGGCAATGACTACATTTTCATATCACTGCCTACAACAGACATGTTTTATATCTCAGTTGATTGAGATGCAGTTAAAAAACCCCAAACATCTCAGATGTATGCATAGATATATGTAGTTCTCATTTAAAACATCATTATCTCTCAATACCAATGATTTTCTTAATAATTACGCCTATTTGTGAGTGCTTTCAACATCTGAGTTGCTCTCTTGGAAGAGTTTAATGAGTGCTTCTTACTGTGATTGTTTTCACTCTTGCATTTCTTGTTTCCATTGTGCATCACTCAGTTTACGTTTGTGGATATGGGCTGGAAGGAGTCTGACTGCTGGGAGTTCAGTGGGGTTAAGCAAGAGCAGTCTGTGAGTGAAAGAAATAAGTAAACTTAAATATTATGGATAAAACCATAAAATACAGAATCGTCTGTGTAGGGATTCATAAATTAAAATTTTGTTTCAGATTCTTCTTCTCTTTTCTTACCTGTGGAAATTTTCAAAACACCTCTGCTACCTCTCCAGGGTCTTTTCATGTCATACACAGATGAAAATGCCTGCCTGCTCCTCTTCTGAGAAAAAACTGCCCTGATGTTTGTAAAGTCTAGCATTGTGAAGCACAGGCTACAGCAAGCAATAAATAATAGTGGTGCTAATATTTTGTTTGTATGAAAGAAGTAAAAACTTACCCATTTTGGGTTATACCCTCAGTAATGATAAACAATGATACTGTTTGCCAAAGCAAATTTTTAATCGTGGAGATCTTGGTACAATGGGTCACAAATAAAATAAGATTAGTGATTTATTTATAGATGTCTCATAGAAACCGCTTCATCAGCTGCTCTGGGATCTATATGGTGGAAATTTTCCATGGAAACATCACACAAGAAGTTATGGACAGTGACTGGAAGTGAGGAGGTAGGCAAGAAGCCCTACAAGATTAGGAGCCTGGGCAAGGCTGGACAAACCTCTGTTGCTCAGAAGAGACTGAGAGACAAAAGCAGAGTAATGATAGGCGTAATGATTAGTTCTGCAAAGCAGTGATGCAACAAATACTCATCATTTTTGAGTGATGGTGAGGGCTTTCACCTTAGGCTTTATCCTGAAGGTGAACTCTTTAACAGCTGTAGCACAATGGTGCCAGGTGCTCTCTGGATCCGTAGATATTGATTACCTTTTGTGCAGCAAATTATCATTACAAGCCCAGAAAAACATGTCTGCTGCTATGGCTTCCAGAGAATTTCTGAGCTGTTCCAACTGTGTAAGCCCTACACACACCCAGATGCAGAGCTTTAGATGTGAGGGCAAACCTTCAGCTTTATTGGGAAGACATGTAGTAAGATTTGGAGTCATAATTTCATCTTTGAGCATTCAAATTCTAGTTAAATCATTTACTGGATTTTGCTTTTACATAATTGTAGTGCATTGACTTCATTTAGAAAACTTGTTTATGTGATGATTGCCAGTTCTTGCGAAGGACAGGGAATAAAACTCTGGGTTAGCATTAAAAAACCTGTGTGGTATGACTTCAGTCACTTCTGCTACCCTGGGACACCAATGTCTCACTGAATTTTGGCTGTTTAAGGGTGTATGGCTAATCTAAATGTACAGTCTTCACCTTTGCTCAGTGGTAAGAGACAACTGATAATATAGGTCACCTATAGTAGAAAGGCTGGCCCTCTCTTCACTGGAGAAGGTGCTCAGGCAATTACCCACGTCTCAGGGTGAAGGATAGGATCCACTGCAACTACCACAGCTACAAAGAAATTTGGCTGGCTATGCAAGTGCCAACTGGAGCCAACGCAGAGGGAAATGCTGGCAGGGAACATCTGAATAGATCCTAAAATCAGATTATGGGAGGGGTGGAATGAAACATCGTGGAGAAAAAACTGAGTCAAATTTGAATATGCTGTGTCCCGCATTGCAATTTACAAACAACAGCTGAGCAGGTATCGGGTCTCACGTGTGTATGTGGGAGAGGATCAGACTGAATTGGGTTTGACTGGCGGATGTGTGTCAGGGCACCTGCATTGGCATAACAGTCATAAAGAATATTGGGAGTGTTTGATTAGAAAGGGGCTGCTTGAAAATGTCAGATTACCAGATCTGCAGGCCAGACCTTTAAGGTCTTCTAGGTTGTCTGCTTACATGAAAAGAATTTCCTAATTATTTTTACTTCAAGCCCAAGAATGTTAAAGATAAGGTCTAACGCAAAAAAACAATAGGTAATCTGTCACACATACCTTGGTGAAACAGCCATGCAGTTTAAAAGGCTTAAAATAAACAAGTATAAAAGCATACAGTTTTTTCTTTTTCTTCATTGAGAAAAATTGATTTTGTGCTCAGAGAAGATTTTTACGGTAAGAATACAGTTTCTGATCTGCTCTTGCCTATATACGGTTTTGTGGGAAATATGTACTGGTCCCCTTTTCTGTAGAGCCAGCCTGTCCCCAGCCTGTACCGCGTCCAGGGGCTCTTCTTTCCTGGGGCAGGACTCTGTGGTTGTCCTTGCTGAATTTCACAAAGTCCCTGTCTGCCCTTTTTTCCAGTCTGTCTGGTCCCTTTGGATAGCAGCCCTAGCCTCGGGGTGTATCAACTGGTTCCCCAGTTTGATGTAATTTCAAACTTGCTGAGAGTGCTCTCCATCATTTCCCGCTGGTCACTGATAAGGGTGTAAAACAGGACAGATCCCATGATGGGCTCTGGTGCTATCTGGTTGTTACTGGCCTCCAGGTGAGTATGACCCAATAACCACTTCCTTCTGAGCACGGTCATCCAGCCAGTGTTTCACCCATCTAGTTGTCCTTGCAGTTCAAATTTAATTTCTGGAGTGCAGCATACGATTAGTGATGTCTTGTGAAAAGTGAACGAGGAAAAAATTAAAGTGTATTAAAAGGGAAGAATAGCTTTTTGTGTCCTTTTTTTCCGAAGACTGTGGAGTTTCTCTGTTGTGTTTAAACATTTTTCTGATGTTTTTCCCAAAGAGAGGAAAAGAAATAAATATCCAATGTGTTATACAAAAGAATATAACATTCATCAGCTGCTAAAGAAAAACACTTGTGATACAGGCAACGTGTAATATTTAAAATTGCTGTCACTCATAGTCTTGCTTTATGTCATTCAAAGCTTTTAAAGCTGCTCTCTGAGTAGGGATCAAATGTGTAAATGATATTCATGTTACAGTCAGTCTATAACTCTGATTGTCACTGTGATTTGCAAAAAGTATAGGCATTCACAGCAACTTAAACAGTATTTTCTTTTTCTCTTTGTTACACTCAAATGCTCACTTTTAGATTCAGAGAATCTAATAATGACTAATGGGCAATGATCTTCTGGATTAGCAGCAGTGCATTCAATATCTCTTTGAGCAGCGATTACCATCTTTTTTGGGGGGGATATCAATTTAAAGGTCAAGTGCTTTCATAAAAAAGGTGATTATCCAGTATTTCATATGTTGAACAAAAGCTTAGCAGGATTCATTGTGTGTCAGTTTCTTTTGTATATAGCATATATGCAGCGAAATGGATCACTTAATTATCTAACTACCTGTCTTCGGGGAAGGTATGTGACCATGAATAGAAGCTGTCAAATAGGTACTTTGCTTTGCTTGTGATATTTAATCAATTACTGGAATGATTGCAGGTTATAAGTTGGCTTTTTAAAAATAGGCAAAAATTTAAATTACTTTTGTGCCATCAGCCAGGGATTTGGTTATAAATGGGCTATTTTATTGGGAATGGAACGTGGAATGAAGATGAAAAGGAGAAGGGAACAAAATGAGGCCAAACTCATGGCTGATCCCTTTCTCTTTCCTTTTAATTCTTGTACTGTTGTTTTATAACCTAGAAAAGTATTCTGTTTCTCAGATGTGATACAAATGACTAGAGTTATATTTAGAACAAATCCAAGCAGAACAAATCCATGCAAGTGAACTTGAAGCTGTTTTTATCCACTCTTTTTTTTAATTACTATTATTTTTACTGGTGGATTTTTATTAGTTACTTTTCCAGTTTAATAAAATTGGAGCTATCTTAAATATATTCAATCAAAATTTCTAGCAAAACCATCACATTTCTATTTTTTCCAACTTATTCTTTTTCCCTCTTGTAAGATAGATTTCTTACAGCTGAAGAAATTCTCATTTGTAAATATGGATTACTTCCTTAATTTGTACATGTTTGTTCTGTTTGTGGATTTTTTTTTTTTTTGGATCATATCCTTTTTTTATTGATGTGCCTACCATTTGCCAAATAATTCATGTGTGTTTGATCTCCTCTATTTCAAGAAACACTTCCTGCCCATGGTTTACTGCTGGGTATTTGTGGGGTTCTGTTGGTCACTTTACATGGCATTGTTACTTCTCCCTTCATAGGACAGAAACTTTCAAAATTGGGTAGTAGTAATTGATGCCCAGCAAATATACTGAGAGTACTGGATCGTTAATAACCTTTGTTGTTCTTCAGACAAAATTTTATATATGCAAGAAATAAGGTCTTTGTGTGAATTACAGCTACTGTTTGGACTTTGTACAAACAGAGAACAACACTGAAAAGTAAAAGGTATATATCTGAATGATTACATGCTGGGAAGATTTTTATCAAATGTTTTTAATAAATCAAGTGGTTCTTGCCTTTCTTTAAAGTAAAATGTCTCTAAAAATATAATTTTCAAGTAAAAAATCCTATTACTGTTGTAGAGGGTATCTCATAAATACTTCAAACATCCCAAGTAGGCTGGGAGTTGTAATGCCTTTCTCATTTCTACAGACTAACTGAGAATAACTTGTTTTTATCTGCTGAGGGGGAGAGGAAGGAGCCTGGGAGTTTTATAACATCACAGATTAATATGAAAGAAAAAAAAGACAATGACCCACGAGTTTTCATTAGTGTTATGGTATATTAGTCCCGCTCCACACATGAAAGTTTTTCTTTAATTATGTGAGAGGTGAGCACCAACACAGTTAAGATAATTCGCTTGGTGTACACTGCCAAAAACCTGTGTTTGGTTTTCAGTCTCTGCAGAGTGTTATTACCTAGTGCCTAGGTGAGCATCCATGTTTTAAACAATAGGCATTAGCTATTATTGAGCTTTGTTGCCTTTTTTTTTTAAAGGGTTTTCCTTGTGGCTGCACACATGGTAAATCTTTAACTTCAAGTGTCCTTCTGTGGTGACCAACTAAAATATTAGCAAAATAAATGTTTTATGGGAAAACGTTGGCAGAAACCCCAGCAGAAACAGGTGGTATTGGGTTATTTCAATATAATGTAATGATGCAGCCAGGTTTCCATCTGGACAGCATGTGGTTGTGTCTACTTGGAGAGTATCAAAGAGGGTGAGTATGCACCAGGGATAATGGTGGTGCACAAAAGTGTAGCTGGATGGCTACTTTACAAAATAATAGTCAGGGTTCTAGGTCCTCTGGGTTAAATAGTTTTACTGTCAGAATCTGAATTTCTTCATAAAATATTAAAGATGAAGAAAACCTCTGACATGCAATACTGAGCCGTGTAATTATAAGGCAGTTCCTGGAAGCCAAGTATTGTTCACATTATAGCTAGGCGTTTATTATAACAGAGTTCATTACCCTTGGAAGCTAAGACATATTTCAAAGAGAGTGCCCTGGAACAGAGGCACATTCAGCAAGCTTTACTGTACAAGGAAAAAAGCTCCAGGCAAGCTGATCAGAATATAGTTAGGAAATGGGAGAGGAATTAGTGGATACACGCTGCTAAGAACTGAATCTATCCATAGTGGACCAGATACTCATCTGAAGTAAATGGCTCCATCTTCATTGACTTCAGTATAGGCATGCTGACTTACACCAGGTTAGGCATTTTTAGCCTAATACCGGAGATGATTTTCTTTTTGCCTGGCAGATGCTCTCATAAACTATGGGGACACTTTGCAAAGATGTTCCACAGACCATGTTCAACGTCTATGTGCTCTCTGTACAGAGAGGCAGGCTAAATTGCATTATGTACGCTGGCAAAGGCTTAACTGTGAACAGGATTTAGCTTGTAGCTTTTAGGGGGAGATTTGGAAGATACCTTTGTAAAATATCTTTTTGTGAGTAAGGGTGGAAGAAGGGAGTTTGTGAGGGTGAGAGAAGGAGGAGAAGAAACAAACCCAAACTCCCTTGGGGCTGTCAGTAGGAGCAGAGTTGACACAGAGCTGTTTCCATCACATGGAAGCGTGGAGCAATGTATCAGCTCTATCCCATGGGAAACACGGCTGTTAACGAATACACAGGGCCTGATTCTTCACTGCCTTTATATTTTGTGCATGGTTAGTCCTGGTTTACAATATCAATCAGCTTGATAGCATTTGACACTCTGTGTCATTTGCTCAGCACAAGTGTAAATCATAGAAGCAGGTCTGAGGAAAATTAAGACTGGGTCTTAGGCTGCCGTGAATCACTTAGCCTTGTGGTCTTCTCTGATGATCCAGTGATTTGCACCAGCTGAGAAACTGGCCCAGGCACTCTTTCTCTGCTGATATATCACTCCTATAGATGTATGTGTTTACAATCTCTATTCCTCTTTTTCCCTTTCTCTATGTCTCTTTTTCTCTTGCTTAGGATGACCTGATTACACTGGAAACAGTTCTTTCTGCCTGGCTAAAGAACCACCCAAAAGTTTAGGGTGCTGGCCAGGAGCGCTTGGCAGCTAGAGATCAACATGCATTAGCTGCTGGTATCACACAGAGGTGCCAAGAGCCATGGAAAATATGAGATGACATCCAGTAACTGATGAATGTGATGATTAAAAGAGCAGCAAAGTATTGAACTGTAATGGGTAGTGGACAGTTTTTGGTAGAAATAATCCTTTCCTTCCTGTTCAGTTGATATTAAAAATAAAAATACACGCACCTGACTGTGGGGTTGATACCTCTTTGTGCCAAATATAGGTCCCTTCTCCCTTTCCCGAACAAATCCAGCCTCTAGATCTTGTTCATAATGACTATATGGAGAGAAAATGTACTTAGAACAGGTACCAACAGTGAAGTATCTCAGGCCTTGATCCAGACCACTTAGGAAAATGATGAACTTCCCCTACAAGTTACATCCCATTTAAACTGATGTTATCTCACTTACACCAGTGCTGTAGCTTGCAATCTCAAGTTGCACACGTGCTCAAGTGCTTTGCTGGATCAGGGTACTGGATGGTTTTCCTGGAGCTGCAATGACTTGAGGTAAGCCACATGATGGTCTAGCCTCAGTTTATTGTTCAGTCTGACCATGTTTACAGTGTTACCTGTGGGATCATGCCTTGGTGTACTGTATTGCATTTCCATTCACTTTGCCCTCTGAGATCCATGGATGAACAGCACTGTTAAAATTCCTTTTTACAAGTGTTCAACCGTGGCCTTCTTTCAAGTGAAATCTTTTCAGCAAACTGGAAATAACAGATGGATTACCAGTCTCCTCCAAATTGAGAGCTGTTGCTACTCAAGCCATGTGTTTGTGCAGCTTCTTGCCTTCCTTTCTCAAAATAAAACCATGCCTAGAGACAAGGCTAACTTGTTCTTCGCCTTGTCACAAGACTAGAGTTGCTTGGGCAGCAGGGAGTTTATCCAGAGCCAATTAAGAAGGGGGAAAAAAGCAACAAAACAAGTTGCAGATAGTTCTTTAAATTTCCATAGAAGCATCAAATGAATGACTTGTGACAGCAAACAGGCTGGAGGTACAGAAATTATGGATGTTGATGCACATGGCTGTTCATCTACATCCTGATTATGACACCGATTTAATTGGTCGGGTTCAAGGCTCCTTGGCTGCACGGGCTGATTTGAATTTTGTTTTCCCAAGGACGAGAAGAACTGTAATGTCCCTAATCAGAGCATGACAATGTATGAGTGGAAAAAAATGGGGAGTAGGATATGACCAGCCACCAGCCGTACTTATAAATGCCCTGCTGCCTCTGTCACATTGCTGGAACAGTGCTTCACCACTCGCCTTTTCAGTGCTCTGTGCCTAAAACCAGCCTGTGACCACAGGTAGACCAAAAGTATAGTACTGCATGCTGAGAGTTTAAGAGTCCTGAGAAAGTAAAAGGAAATTTGGTACATTCATTCCTGCACTGTCAGAGAATTTTTCCTTCAGAGAATCCTGTCAGAGGAGAGAACAAGGTTGCTTCAAATCTGGAAATAAGAAAGTTCAGTGATGTCCCCTCTAAGGAGGTTGTCAGCTGACAGTGAGTAAGTGCCTGGTGTTGCAAGGAGGAGGAGGGAGAAGGGGGAAATCAGCAATTCTCTGGAGGAGCAAGGGCCTTAGCTGTAAAAACAGTCCTAATTTTTTCCTAGTTTCCCCCCCGCCACACCTGCATTAACAAGGAGAGCAAGTCCTTCGAGTGCTGCATCAGGCTCAGCGAAAGTCATTACCCTCTGCTTGTGAGAACAGAGCAGCTGGTCTCAGCACAGTTCCAAGTGTGTGGGAGATTAAGTCATGAAACACACATCAGAACAGGGAGATTAAGGATCTCTGCTGAGTGACACAAGAGTGAATGAGCTAGTAAGCAGTGCTGTAGTTTCTGCCGGCAGGCATCTTCTCTGTGCTGGGGGACAGGAAGCCTGAAGGTGTTAGTGGAGGAGACCTGCGTCCCATTCCTCTTGATGTTGGCCCTTGCAATGGAGTTGGTACTCTGGTGGGATTTGTTTTAAAAGTGAAACTGGTTGTGCAGGGAACAAACAGACAGCGGATCTCCATCATCACAAATGGACCTGTGACTTTGCAGAGCTTTTGGTTTTCTTCCTAATCTACAGGTTGACCTATGTAAGCAGTGCTCTGATTAGGACATGACATGTTAGTGGTCATGACCCCCTAAAACACTTGGTCAAGCTCTGGGTGTCTTCATGGTGTGCATGGTCCAAATGTACTGTTCTTACCCAAAAAGTAGTGAAGGTTCCTCAGCTGTCAGCTGATTGCCAGTGTTAATCACAGGCAGACCAGGGCTTTTAGCTTGTGGCCTGATGTACAGAAGAATTATGCACAAAAATAAGGCTCCCATTTATGCTCCTGTGTGGGAGCAACATGATCTCACAGTCCCTGGAGGGGAGGTAGGCAAGAGAGGGCAGCTCAGGAGGCTGACTCTAAAGCACGACTCATGATATACATGCCTAAAAGGGACAGACTCCTCTCTGGATTTTTCACATGTACCTGCTAATTTCCTTGGCCTTGTTAGTTGATGGGCACATTGTGTCTCCTCAGCATGTCTGAGATTTCCACTTCCACAGACTTCCACTGCCTGCATACAGCTTTTCTTAAAGATCTTCAAGAATGGACCCAGTGGCTCTCAGGGTGACAAACCCCACCTGTCCCCAGAAAGTGTTGAGCACAAGGAGAGTCTTTTCCTGTTTCCAAGAGGGAACAACTCATAACTGCCTTTGAATTTGAAGGCTCTCCACTCCTGTTTTGACAAATGTAAAACACCTGCTATTTGCTGAATTGAGGTTATGCCTACGTCTGCCACCATGGTTCAGAGGTCTGCATCTCAAAGAACCTTTGGTTCATTTTGGGTCTATCTGGAGTGGAAAAAGTCTGAGCAGCTAGATTCATTCCAAAGCAGTTCATCAATCTGTAATGTTTTCAAGAAAGTTTTATTTTGCCGCTGTGTCTCCTAAAGAGTTTAAGGCTGCCCTGGCAGAGGATCAAAACCTGTGTTATTTGGTACTGTACTGACTTCATAAGGGCTTGCAGCATGGACTAAATTAAGTTTAAAAAATCAGGAAGGTGTGTCTTTCTGGTCTTTACATTAAATGCATACTATATCTCAAGTATTCTGGAGTTGAACATATGCCACGTTTTGAAGCCAGTATATTTGAAGGCCCACAAAGAAATGTACTATGCTACACATCATATATCTCCTGGTAACAACCGAAGTTATATCTTCTCCTGCAGTGAGAGATGCTAGTAAGTACTTCCAGTAAAAGAGCACGTAAAGGTGAATCCTAAAAGCAAGGTCAAAGACTTGTAGAATGTTATTATTTATCATTGAGTAACACTGCAAAACTCTCTGTCTTCATTTCATTGGAACCCTGGCTGAGTGTTGAAAGACATAATAAAAACAATCAGTATATTCTCATTTTTCTGTGTGAAAAGATGAAGTCATGGCATATGGTCAGCTCACCAGTGCTGTTAATAATAAACCACAGATAAGTAAGCACTGATTTATTCCTCTACGTAAGTGAAACAAATTGCTTTAACGGCTTTTGCTGAGGACCATCTAGTCAGATGGATTATGTATAGGAAGTTCAAACTAAAAATTATTAGAGATCATATTTCAGTGTGGTGGAGGTTTATGGTAGAAACAATTAGAAACCTAACGGAATGTGTCCTGTATTCTCTTTGATGGAAAATCAGATACTAATCTGGGGAAAAGTCTAATTCTCAACACAGCTGCTCCCCTTGCTCTACTGCACCAGATTTAAGCTGGATAAAAATGGAAGCATGCTTAAAAAATGGATCATAGCTTATAATAGCAATAATCACCTTGAAATTGGTTGTTACTACAGTTAATGAACAGAGTATTAGAGCATAAAACGCCCTCAGATTCCCTCAGGCTATTAACTAACAAGCTGGTTGTTAACTGCTGGTCAAATAGTATCTTTATTTGATGACTGCCTTTCAAAGACATGGAGCAGATGCTGGGAAGCTGTGGGATGGGCTGGGGGACTTGCTTGGAGTAGTAGCAGGAACAGAGTGGGACCTTGGATGGATTTTCTACATTGTGAGACTCCCCTTTCCCTATATCTGTAGTCCCGTTCTTCCAGAGCATCGTTATCCGTGCACGTGAAAACCATGTCGCTGGCTGTGAGCTCCCACCAGAGTTTGCCCAGGGGAGGTTTTTCCCCAAAATGAGGCAGAGCAGCCTGTGGCGGGGTGCTGGGGGTCTTGTGCAGGCAGCCCTCTTTGCAAGCACAGGCTTGGCTGGGCGGGACAGAGAGAAATCTTCCCTTTTCTGAAATGCATCCTGGCATTTTGCACTCTCACTGGTAGCAATACTGCATTGTGGCAACAGAAAGGATGGTATAAAATTTAAATCCCAAAACAGGATGAAAAAAGAGAATGAATTCCAGGGTTTGCCCCTAAGCACATTCAGCAATGGGTGCAGTCTGCACACAAAAGCAAATTCTGGCTTTTTATAGCTTTTGCTGCCTCTGTGCTTATATTTGTTTTGTCCATTTTGCTTTTTGGTTTTGCCAATCAAATGCCTTTCTAAATTGGAGGAAAGACTCCCTGCTCCTGTACAAGGAGGATATTCGATAATCTGGCTTGTGAGCTGAGCTGTGCCTTCCTTCAAAGGCTGCAGATCTTCCTGTCCTCTCACCTGAAATCCTCATTCAGTCTTGTGACTGCCACCAACTTTCCAGCTCTGACTCTGTCAGTTTTTAGTTAAAAAAATCTTTGCACACACAATCCAGGTTCTCTAGAAGGCCACCAGATTCAACATTATTTCTGACCGTGAAGTTACATGTATCAGGTAGCTTCACCTTCACTGTTCAGATATCTCCTGTTTAAGCTCAGCCAGGTCATGACATGATGCTTTGCAAGTTCTCTCTGGTCTTTGCGTTAGAATCTTTACAGGAAGATGTATGGTTGCAAAAAAGACAGGACTGGTTCAGTTTATCATACTGAGCTTTATCTATATTGCTTTTATCTATTGCTCACATAGTTCATTACAAAATCCTATCTGTGGATGTGGAGATACTGCTTTAGTTTGGACAGTCATTGCTTTCTGAGCTGTGAAATAGTAAGCGGCTAATAAAAATGATATCACTGGAATTTCCTCTGCTCACCTAAAGATTCAGTTTTGCCTGCTGGGGTTTTCTGGTGTTCATAAATTTGTGGTTTACTAGAAAAAACTTTGGTATCTTTGGAAAACTTAATGTCACAGAGCATTTATGACTAACCTAGTGTCTTGATCCCAGGAGTCTGAAGTAATAGGAGAAAATTTCACTATTGCACGTGCTATATTTAGGTATTTTTTCAGCACTGTTAGGGCCCTTGTTCCTAGAGAAATAGCTCTTTACCAGAACAAGTTCAAATTTGTGGCAGCAGATTTTTTCCCATGACATGTGACGTGTCCTCGACATTAAAAATGCATATGGAAAGAAGTGGGTGATTTTTATTAAATTTCTGAGTATTTCTGATGAGAAAGGTTAAAACAAAATGTTTTTTCTTGACTAATACCTGGCTTACAGCACTAGAGAGGTTTGTTGTGCAGACCACCACAAGCTTTTTATGGGGCTTAGAAACAGTTTATATCATGCTATAACTTCAAATATAATTACACTAGCTCAGAAAATGCTTCACAGACATAAAACTCCATGTGTCAGCCTATAGTTTCGATATCTTAAGTGCAAGAAGGACAGGCTGCTTCAGCAAGGTGTTTCAACCCACTGCTCTGAAAGCGACTCATTTCCGTATTGCAAATACTCTGTGGTCTGTTGTGACCTTTTAAACTTTGCTAATCAAATTGAAGAGAGGCAACTTGCTAAATATAATCTCTGTAGAGTGGGAGACTTAAAATAGCATATTTTTTTGTTGTTTTTACAATATTCTGACATAAATTATTCTAATTTGATTTTCTATGATGGTGTCTTTTCTCCTCCTTCATGGGCCATGCTCTGCTGCAGGGTCTGGCAGTTCACCTGGAGCTATGGAGCAGGTTTGGGCAGAGATGGAAGGCTGGACCCCATGGCTTGGGGGAGCTGTGGGGTTGCCCATCTTGGCTGGGGTTGCCCATCTTGGCTAGGGTTGCTGTGGGGTGAAGCCATGGCACAGGCTGCTGCACCAAGATAGGGAGCTGTGAACGGGGCAGGGACCAGGCAGTGGCTGCCCCACCAGAGTGGAGTCCTACGGCAGTTGCCAAGCTGAGTCACTGGGCAGCAGTGAGGGCCCAGCAGACACCGGTGACAGACAGATGGGGCACAACGGTGAGGCAGGGTGAGAAGTGCAGTCATTCCATCCATTAGGGTCAGCGGCAAGGTGGTTGGGAGTCCCAGGTGAGGCCCATCAGGGCAATTAAGGCTCATTAGTGCCCTCAGGAGCCTGACAGCACAATATCAGTTTTCCTTGGTCTCCTTGTCTTCTCTGGGGCATTTCATTTATATAAAAAAAAGAGATCTGCTTTTCTAAAGAGAAGAAGGACTTTTATGGGTGCACTGAAGGTAGGGGTGTAGGACAGCCTGTTTCTAAGCACTACTCTAGGATTTATTTAAATTTTGATGTTATAACATTGTCATTAATAGTATCATTTGAGGAAAGGGAGAACAATATTTCTACCTGTAGGTGTTTTGCCATGATACATCGTGCACGTGGAAAAGCAGAGAGGGATGGACTGCAATTTTCATGGGTGAAAGCAGGACTGTGACCCTCCACCTCCTCTCTGGGTGTCCTCCCTGGACTGCAAAATAAGTGGTAAGTCTGTCTTCTTTATATATGACTTTCATTTTATCAATGGAAATGTCTGAGTCAAGTGGTGTGGGGTTTTTTGAAGTCTAGGTTTTGTTGGCTCAATGAGATAAAAATTAAACCTATTCAAATTCAGTTCAGCTTGAACTGAAGTGTTTTTTCTTTTTTTTCTTAGTTTTCATTCAGCTGCCAGATTGAAAATAAATGATTCACACAGTGCTACGTGGCAGTTCGTTGGAGAAATAGTCTTCTGAAATGTAGAAGCTTGTATTGTAAAATATCTGTGGTTTGCTCTATGAAAGACAAAATGCTTCATCCATAGCTGAATGAGAACTGTAGAAGGGTTGCAGTAATTTAACAGGTTTTATCCCAAATCCTGTAACTGTTTTATCTGTAGGTACATCTACTCACGCTAACTAATGAGCTCACTAAGCTGATCTTAATGCCCAGAGTCAAATGCCATTGGCGTACTGATGTTGCTAAAATGTAAACAGGATGTTCTGTGTCTGTATTATAAACTACATGAAACTTATCAACTAAATGGATCATTCAGTTTCTACTGTGTTGTGCCTGAGGTGCTGCAGTTTGCTGTTATAGGAAATCAAGTGTGTTCTACTTATCACAAGTAATTTGTGGGGACAGAGCAAGGCTGTTTTGGTTTGTTTTTTCTGTTTGTTTAAAACCGCGGTTGTTAGTATTGAACTAAACTATCGTAGTTAAAACTCCTTAAGAGAACTATGTCGAGCAGCCAAAGTGCAGGAAAAAAGCTCTCCTCTGATTGAGGATACTTACTAAACTTAGATCAAAACCAAAGTGGAAGCCTGTCTAAGCCAGGTGATCTCTCTGATTATTGTGTTTTGACCCAGAGAACAAAACAAGAGTATGAAGCAGCTATGGAAAAAGCACATATGGAAAAAATACTTTCAGGGTTGAATTTACTTCCAGTTTTAATTTTGAGTAAGAAATCCCTTTGCTAATACCCTTATTTCAGTAGGGCTCTAACCAAAGTATACTTTGGTGTGAACAACGCTAGTTGATCTTGCCTCCAACTAGTCTGCAAATAAACTTCATTTTGCTATAGCAGCCCAACCCTTAAGATAAGTGCTGTAGAAGGATTTTTCTGGTGGTGTTGAAAACTCAAGAAACACCTTTGTTTCTCCTGACTCTCTTACTGTAACTGTTAAGAAAATTATTTGCAATGTAGCAGTCGTTACATCTTCTCATCCCCTCAAGTATAATGAACCTGCATTTTACTACTTGGCTCTATTTCCTCTACTAACAGTCTGCAAGGAGGTATTTTCCTGAAAGGTTACTAAAAACTGGAGAGAGAAAAAACTGAAACTGAGCAACTGTATTTACTGATTTGTTTCAGCACTGTAAAGGTGTTGCCCTTAGTCACGTTATTAAAGAAGCACCTTTCTGGGAAGAACTGGTAGCATAAGAAATGACATCATGAGCCAGAAAGGAAATTTAGGAATTGGAGTAGAGACATGAGGGGCCACAGCTGGAGGTCTGAAGATATGACAGCTGGGATAAGTTTGAGTTTCTCTAAGTTACACAGAGTAGAATTGAGAGACAAAAAAGCAGATTACTATGAAAATTATTTCCAGAAACGTAATTTTCCCCATGAAGTTTAAAACTTCCTTGATTCTGTGTGAAATGCATCTTAGCTGGAGTGGAAGAATGATAGGCTGGGGTCAGATTTTTCTGAATCTCTGAAGAGATGCTCATGGTGAGGCTTTTAGAGCTGAGTTGGGTAACAAAGTAAGGACAAGGCTTCCAAAAGAAAGAATAGACTTTTACATGAATTTCAGCATGCAATAAGCTAACTTTAGCAAAACAGAGGTGACAAGCAGTTGTTAGTTCCTTCTTTGACCTTCACTGCAGTAGTTTTGTATTCTGGCTTAAACAAAAGCCTAATTCCCCCATCAGGTCTGTTTTGGGAAAACAAGAAATTGAATGAAATCCCAGTGTTGAGTCTTATTACAGTTTTGCTGTTCAAGAACCCTGATGTTAGCAATGCTCTTTTCAAGCTGCTCGGTGAGTATTTTTCTTCCCCGATCACTTTCTTCTTTTTCTTGAGCATGTTTCCAGCTGAGCTTCACTGTGTTTTCACTAGATTTTTTGGCCAAGTACCACTCATACTTACCCAGCCCTTACAGTAGCAGAGTTTAGTTAAGTCCAGCTTCTTGTGTTGTCCGTTGTACAGTATGTGGCCTATCTGTATATTGTCTTAAGAGACCTACCTGTGTGTGCGTGCATCTGTTCATAGAAGCAGTGTGTCATAATTCAGCACACACCGCTGAGTTGTTGTAGCTGATAGTAGCAAAAGTGAACGGGTTGTGTGTGTTTATGTGCATAAGAACAGACGTTATTAAAACTAGCTGCTTTAGAAAAACTGCAGATTCATATTGTATTAAACTCTTACAGTAACTGGTCTCCTGGAACTGTACATTTGTTCCTGTAATGGGGATTACATTTGCACTTTAATATAAAGTTCTGCCTGTAAATAGTTTATAAAAAGTTAGTCCTTAAGAAGTGCTACAGGTATAAACAGCTTGGCCTGCAGCATAGACACTACACAGATCTCTAAGGACCAAGTAACCATTTATTTAGATACACCTCACACTTGGATAGCTTACCTTTGTGTTTTGGAGTTATTCACCTCCCTGTTGCTGCCTTCCACGACTCTTCACAAAACTGGCATGTTGTTATAGTGCCGTCATGGAAAAATTAGTCCAGGTGGACAACAGAAGTGGAAAACATATTTTTTAAAAATTTATTAACTTTTTTTAAATTTCTACTCTTTATATTATCAAGTGAAACTAAATTCTGCACTTGACTAATCTGAACTTTCTCACCCAAGTTTTGTATTTCTCTGTTAATGCAACACAACATTTCCTATGATTAAAAACATGCTTGAATCTTAGGCATGTCACACACACTGTAATGGTTAAACACCTTTATGGAGATTGACTTTTTGGGGTCATTAAGAGAGGAAACATGCTCATCAGATCTGCTTGCTGAGGTGTGGTGTTTCCCTGTGTCTTGTCCCTGCTCCATGGATTTGGATTGCGGGGACTCATGCAAGAAGTCACAAGAAACCGCCTCAGGTTATGTACCTGCACCCACCTGGCCCAGGACTGGATGTTGAGACCAGCAAACGCTGGTGCAGCTCATGCACTTAGTCTACTTATGTGTTTGGCTGACGAGTGGGGAAGTTTTGCTATTCCCTCAGACAGTAATTGTCTTCAATCTCCATGTTTTAAAGTCTTAACTAATGATCCCTAAGATGGACTTCTCCCCGACCTCATTAACTAATTAAACAATTCAAAATAAAGAGTTATTCAGGCTGCAAAATATTGCTGAGAGGGCCTTTAGTGCAAACATTAGCATTTCCGCAGAATCCATAACCATTAGAAAACAGAAGCATGATGCCCAAGACAGTCCTCTCTTTATCATTTCAATATGCTCTGCTATTACACGTTAGCACATTTTATACAGTGCCGCTCCCGAGTGTACAGGACCATGTGCCCCTCCACCCCCCCCGGACATCACGTGTTGCTGCTTGCGTCTGTTCTTTTCTCTGCGTCAAATTCTGCAGTGAGGGGTGTGCGAAAAGCAGCAGTAGCATCATTGGCATCTTGCTGCTCTGCTGCAGCTTTACTGCAACTTGTTTGCAAGTGTGTGATGCTTGAGATTTTGAAAGAGATTTTTTTTTTTGTTGTTCTTTCACCAGCAGGAAGAGCAGGATAATACTTTGAATAAGAAGACTGTGTACTTCCCACTCTGAGTATGCCTTGCAAACCAGCTTGTTGTCAGACATTAAAAATCTACCTGAGGGGGAATGTGAGGAAATTATAACATTAATAGAATATTACTGTTTTCAGGAGGGCAGAGAAAATTTGAGGGGAAAAAACATATTTATGGAGAAGCTCTCCAACAGAGCATGTTATGTTGCATATCATTTTCCTAGACTCTGCTAAATACCTGATAACAGTGAGAATATGGTTGAAGTTACTGATGGTACACAGTATTTTGGCAGTGATGTAGAGAGTGACTTGATTCAAATCTTTCAGAAGAATATGAAGTGAACACACAAATGCTGTGATTTTTACCCTCCCTAGAGCTGGCAACAGCTCGCCAGTAATTTTTTCAGTTAGTGCCAGACACCACTTAAGAATAATCTTGAGTTATTTTAGATGAGTTTGGAGCCAGTAAGGTGAAAGTTTGAATGATTGGTATGGACAGATAAATATGGAGAGAATGAGCTGAGCTGCAAAACATTGAATTGGGACATCTGTCACAATTTGCTTTGCTCAAATGGACCCCATCTTTGGAAAAGTAGCACCATCCAGCATCCTTGTGAAACACAACAAATTCAAGGCAACTTTCAAGAAAAAGTGGTCACTTAAAACGCCAAAATGATTGTCTTAAGCAAAGGAGGTACACCACACTTTGCAGTAATGTCAGTGGGTCTATGGCTAATCTTGTTAGTATCGCTGAAAGCCGTGGGCCAGCCCTGCTCCCCATCAGATGAGAAAGAAACAGGTCCTGATTTGATCAGTGGAGTGAGGGAAGGAGAACTAGTCTGCCCCAGCCCTATGCCTACACAATCTGCGCAGATGCTCTGCCTGTACTTTGTCCTTTCCTGCATGCATGCCTGAGACTGCCTGCAGAAGTTGCAGCTCTACCTGTGCTGCAGCCCCGACTGTGTACGTTTTCCTACCGGTTTCTGTTTTAACACAACTTGGTTGAGAATTTTTGATTTATTTATTTATCTTACAGCTGCACAGCTGAAATCAAAGCAAAAGATCACTTTTTATTTACGTGCACTTTACAAGCACGCTGTTATAGGGTGTAATAGCTCTTTGGATGTTAACTTCTCATTTATGCTTAGCTTTGATGTAGCCATATGCAAAACATTGGAAATGTAGTTGGGGAAAAAGAAAAGGCGAGTGAAAAACAGCTGTAAGCTTGAGCTAGGCTCTCAGTTTCATAAAATGCCATTTTAATGAATGGCAACTGTTGTACGTTGTCTCTGTTGAAGGGTCTCTAGAGAAATTGTGGACAAAATTAGTGCACCCAAATGTGCTACCATTCCTATAACTCAGTGATCATAACTATTTTTCATGAAAGTGTTCTTTAACATAACAAACTGCTCTTTAGGAGGGAAAGTGAATTTAGCGTACATTTTCAGTACATTTCACTGGTGTTCATCACCATCTTTTCTTCATTGCAAATCTACATGAAATACTAACCAAGGATTAGACTGTTCAGTGCCACAAAACGATCATAACTGAGCAAAGACTGACCATACTGAGTCAGACCCAAAGGTTCATAAAATTGTGCGTGTAGTGTTGGGCATTAGCAGAGAACTATGAAGGAATATAAAAAGCAAGCATAAATTTTCAACTGCACATCGCAAAAAAAGTCAATTCAGACTTCATAGAATTCATAACTTTCTTTTGAGCACATACCTCTTTCTAAAGAAATTTGATATTATTGTCAAAGGGAGATACTAAGTAGTATGTTGAGCGCAGCTCTATATATGTTCAAATCACAAAGGCCGTTGTATTGCCAGAGTTGGCTCCAGAGCTGGGGTCAGGTTTTGTGATGTAAATCCTAGTGGTTCCACTGACTGAAGAAAGCTATGTTGATCTGTTTGGGTAAAGGATGTAGCCTGTAACTTTTATGCCATTAAAGCTTATCTAAGTTTTCTGTTACTCCTTGGTGGTTTTTATGGTGATGTTTTTGTAATTACACAGATCCTTATGGTAAGCTCCCATCTGATAAACTTTTCTAATTGGTTTTGAACTCTATATTCCCCTATAGCCTTTCTCATGGGGCAATAAAGTCCATCCTTACTAATAATCGATTGAATTAGTCAAAGGGAACACAAATGCTTTCAAAGATGTTACTCTTTCATATTGTTCTTTGAACTCTATCTCTACTTTTTACTCATAGCAAAGATTGCGTGTGTTCAGTGAAACTTATTTGTTGCCTTGCGGTGTGCACAATGCAATCTAGGCAATGTGATGGAGAGAATTTCTGCCTTCCAGACTGCCAGATCATTTCATCATGGGTTTCACAGGGTTTGTGGGGCTGCCCCCTACCCCCCAGCCACAAACTGTCAAGTAGAGCTCATTTTACATCAACAGAGAGCTCAGCAAAATAGGAGGCCATCAAAAGTAGTGGTGGAAGAGGCTTACTGAAACCCATCTTTTCTGTTCATTGCAGATGGAGGTCTGTACCATACTGTAACTCTTTTTCATCCTTTGTCTAGGTAGCTTCAGAAAGGTCCAATCAATAGGAGATTGTTCTACAGCCTAATATACCCACTTTTGCTAAATGTTTCCAGGTAACCATCTCTTTCCCCCCCACCCCTGTACTCAGTTTCATCCCATCACTTCTAGTTAGTTATACTTCCTTGAGCCAGCTGATACAAAATCTTTCCCATTCACAGGAAAAAAACCCTTGCTTCTTTGGGATTAAGAATCCAAGGCTTGACTTAAGGTGAAGCTTCTGCATTTCAAGTGTCTAAGGAAATTCCTTTCTTGCCCTTCCGGTTCTGGCAAGAGATGAGAAGTGTTAATAGCTTGAGATGCTTCACACAAACACCCTGTATAATCTGTCTGCTGATTATTGTAAGTACTATATCCTAATGTAACATTAAGTAGTTACGGAATAATGAGGAATACAGCCTGGAAGGTACAGTAATATGTCTTCACCCTTATCCTTTTGCCAGGTTAAATTCTATCTATGTCAACCCTGCAACAGAAGCCCTTGAACAACAGCGCAATTTCATTGGTCAGTGATTTTTTTTTTTTTTTTTTTTGAGAGCACTGCACCAAATGCACTTACATCTCTGAACAAGGTGAATGTGAGCTTAATCATACCCCTTCTTCAAAACTCAGAGGGGTTTGTCCTGTGCCAGGGACAAAGTCTGCTGTGCTGGGGGGCGTTTGTTTTCTCACACAGATATTTCAGTCTAAGATTAGTGTAGATGGCTAAGCACCGAAATGTCCTGAGAAAGCAACTATGATTTCAGACTTGAGTTGTTGCTGGAAGTGATTGGATGCTGTCATTTTTGTTCACTCTGCTAGGCAACTGCAAATTAATAAAGCTGCTGCTGTCCTTGAAGTTGAGTGAAGTCTCCTGAGGCAGGAGATGGTCTGCGTGTGTGTGTGGCTTCTTTTGTTTTAAATACAGGCACTTGTGTTTTATTTTCACTGCTAGCAAGCCTGTATCAGACAGCATAGATCTACTGATCAAGACGTCTTTAGGAATGCCCCATATATATATATATGTATAAGATCATGGGGGGAAGCTTTGTGGGTTGTCTTTTTTACACTCCAGAACTTTTTAAAATTTCTTATGTATATGAACAACTTTCAGTACAATACTGATGTCTGTCTCAAAGTTGGTTTTAATTCTTCATTCATTAGATTGTTATCAGAGTATCTGTAAGAGAATGGAAATGGGCAAGATACCTTTCAGACTGTGAGTCAGAAAGGTTCAGCTCTGTTCGGTAGTGCTGTGTCTGGCCTTGTGTGATGTGTTGCACTGGCACACTTTCAAGCTGAAAGATAGAGTCTCTGCATACTTGCCTCTTTTCCCTCCTGCATAGTATCTAGGAATAATGACCACCTATGCGGAGAGCTGCTTTGGGAAAGCAATAGTGGGATGGAGAACAACGAGGTAGGATTTTGATATGTATAGCTGTCAGGCAAGAAAATGGTATCTTCTTGAGTTTCTTGGACACGAGCCTTGTCCTGAAAGCAGATGCCTAAGGCAGATTAGCACACAAGCATGCCATACTGGCCAGTGTCATCTGTCTCCTGTTCATCCTTGGTGTCTCCTGTGCTAGCCTTTGATACCAGCTAGCTTTGCATGGATGTTCCCCTGGCACCCCTAAGGGCCTGTCGCTGGCTCCCTGGGGTGGGGCTGACCAGCAGGTCTCTGCACTCAGATCCCACAAACTGGGACTGGGCTATGCAGGTAACGCTACCATTTTCTCACCTGCTGTGATCATCTGGCTTCAGCTTGACCTTGCTATAGTGTAGTGTCTGGCATTAGTAAGTTTTGCAGACTCCAGGTGCTGGAATCTTGGAAGGCTATGACTGCTGGAAATAAAGGATTTGGGTATCTTTGAGGTGATATAGCAGCTGTGCAGTGGCTTTGTGAACATCAGCGTGGGGAAAAAAATCATGTAATTTAGGTAGATTAAGTGATCAGGTTTTAGGTGCAACTACCTGCAAGTAGGTGTTATGCTTTGACTCAACAGTGGTAAGGAATTGCTTCCACCTTTTCGCTGTGTATGAACTCTGCTTCTTGTAAAGTATGGTTTGAACCTACCAACTCTGACTTTACTCAGACTGTACTGACAACAGTTACTGAGGTCTTTTATTATCCTTTAGTTTGGCCTTGCTTTCTCCTTTCTGTGCTTCTTGCTTATAATGTAAGAGTCAGTACAAATGGTTTCCTGGAGGAAGACTGTGTCCTAGAAGAGAGACTTTCTATATTTAATCATCCTTGGAGCTTTTATTTTGCTAAAGGACTAAAGTGACAGCCTTTAGAGAATAATTATATGAAACTCCATGTGTGAGCAAAGTGTGAAATGTCTCCAGTACCAACCAAAGCTATAGATACTTTTATTAAATATTAATGCCATGCATTTATGAAGGGTTTGCCAAGCAGATGTTAAGCTGGTCTTTGTGGTAATTTAATTGAGCAAGGAACATTTCCTGCCATTTTTATCAATGTCAGGCTTTACGTGACATTTTAAACTAAAAATATAAAACAGAGAAAGAGAGAGAGAAATAATTAATAATCAGTTTTCATTCATGACTATCTGTTAATATTTCCCTTCAGAGGATTTAATGTTTCTCCTGAATATTTTTCTTGGAGGCCGATACGAATCTGAGCTAACCTAGACTCTGTGCAAATTCTTCCACAGGGCCTCTATCTGGAGTCTGGCCCACTCCTGCTAATGCAATTCTTGCTTTTCTATTTGTAAAAAGATGATGATGATAATAAAAGCAAACCTTAAACTATTCTGAAGACTCTGACTAAGTGGGACTGAAAATATCTGTGGATAGAGCCATTCGTTCCTCCTTGGAGTATCACTCCATGCTTAAATGTCACAGCGGGATCTTCCTGTACAAAAATTATAGATTGATTAAACTTACTGACATTATGCCTCTGCGAAGTGCAATGTCTTAACAAGATTTAGCATCATAAAGCATTTGATTATGTACAACTCATCGAGCAAAAATAAATAAGAAAAATAATAAAACAAAAAGGCAGTTGAAATGTCTGTAGGTCAGGTCAGGTGCAACATAATGAGCCCATTCATGAAATATCACTGAAGGTCCCCTCCTTGAAAGTATGACATTATTTACATGGAAAAAGTGTGGTCACACTTCTACCTTGTGTATGTTGTTTTAAATTTATGAAACTATTTTTTTTTTTTTACCCAGATGTAAGTGGGCTCGTCTTAGTTATGTTCCCTAGAGACAACGTCCACCCCCCCTGCCCTGTGGGTGAGTGATCGCTGTGGTTAAGGTGAGCAATTCTAGCTCCAACCGAAGAAGGAAAAAAATAGAGCATAATAAATCAAGACATGGTAAGGCTGAGATGAAATGAAAAATCACCAGCTTGGTTTGCGGGTTTGACCTGCCTGCTTATAATGGCACAGGATTCCCATCAGCTCTGGCAACTTCTGTAGGCTCTTCTGAAATAGGTTACATCTGTGTTAAAGCCCCAGAACTATGCTCTTCGCCCAATCCACACTGTACTCTGCCCTTGCCACAAAGGAGGTGTGGCAGATTCTTCTGATTCATTGGATGCATCTGCAAGTGTCCTGCTTAAGGCAAAGATGATGCATGTATGGGCTGGCTACTGTAACGGGATGTTGAAGATTTGATCTGGCAAAGGATCATCATGCTCATTCCTGATTTCCAGTTAAATCACTGTAAGCCCATCCTGTAGAGAAGATCAAGGAAAAATCCTTAGTGAGAGGACAGCTAGCTGAGGGTGAAAACTTGCCTGCTTTTACCTCCTAAAAACAAGTAGCTGATTGTAATATGTTCAAGGGTAAAGCACTAAACAGATCACCTTCCTTTGTCTTCTACAGTTGTTGCCACTGATTTGTGTGGATGTGTGAGGGATTGCTTACAAGGAGGGAAAATGGAGAGGGCGACGCAATTTTTCAGCGTACTTCTGTGCCACTGCTTGCTGCTGATGTGGCAAATGTTGACTGCCAATGCCTTGTTTAATAAGGTATGTACCAAACCCAGACGTTGTACAGAAGACTGTGTGTTATGCATGCAGCACAGAAACATGGAGTTTCCCCTGTTTTCTGTAGAATAAACTCATAACGTCATTTTCATGTGGTACCTGTCTTCAGAGATAAAATACTGGTTTCTTCTCAGTGCTCTATGCACGAGAGAGTTTGTTTTACATGCTCTGAATGGTGCTAAGTTTTCAGTGAATTGTCCTACTAGTTTGGTTTGAGATCGATGTGTCTAGTTGACAGGATAAGGGCGAGAAAGCTATTTATCAGTGTTGGAAGCTGACCTGAGGCCTGATCAAACTATTTCTGTATTATTATTTTGAAAGAAGGAGAAGGCTTAATACGTATTTGAGGTTGGTGGTTGTCCACTTACCTATTTTTCCACTCATTTGTCAAGTCAGGAAAGCATTGAGCAATACGACCAACAAACATGAAAACAATAATGAAAAGCTACCCAAATCCCTGGTGTTCTGCTAAGTAGCAATTGACAGAATTATTCCCTAAACTCTGCAATGAGCTTTGAGTTTCTCCATTGTGCCTGGCATCTTTACAGCTTCTTTCACACTTATTTAATACCACTTGGCCGTATTCATTGCAATGTCTGCAGAAAGCTCTCTCCAAGAGGCTGTGACACAATGGGAATGTTTTGTATTCGCTACAAGTCTGTATGCTGTAAAGAAACAGAAAACCAAGGAAGGGGCAGGCAGAGCTGCTGCGTGTTGCAAATATCTAGTGACCTTTTTGGAGGCCAAAGATTCATCTCGTAGTTTGGATCTCGGGTTTTGGAAGTAATCAGCAGATGTTTTCCCAGCAGCCTTTCTGCCCAAGATCCTGGCTCTAAGTCATGTGGCTAATGCTGAGTCAGCATCCTTGGTTCAGTGATGCTGTAGCTTAAAAGGGCTTAAAAAATCCAAAAGCTGCAAGAAAGTGGTTCGTCACTGTCTCTTCTCACCTACCCATTTCACAAGCACCTAGAACTGGACATTCTGCTGGCTCTGAAAGCTGAGCCCTTCCTTTTAGCAGCAGAGTTGTGTCAGTAGCAGGTAGAACTCCACACTTTACGCTTCGCTTGGCTTGTCATTTTTCTTTTTAATTTTTCCTACCAGAGTGAAAATGGCTTTGAGTATGCAACGCTTTCTGGGTTTTGATGTAAAGATTGGAGGATTTGGGATTCTTTGGGTGGGAGGGGAAAGTACCTGCTTATAATTTGTTCCTGAAGTTTCACAAAACCTGCAATTAGGTTTTAGTCTAAATCGAAAATATTGTTCCACTCAGAAGTATTCACGGCTACTACACCTTTAAAGCTTTCTCTGATTTAAGTTTGTGGACCACTTTGCCTTGGTCAGCTACTTTGCTGTATAGAGATTTGCTGTCTACTGGACATGAGGATGGAAGAGTAGAAACTGGTGAAGGCTGAGGGACAAAGACCACAAGTGGACTTCTACGTTTGTACCCCTGGCCGGTCTGTTATTTATATTTGGCTTTAGGGATAAAAGGACTCCCACTGCGGGGGGGCGGGGGGGAGGGGTTGCAGAGAGGAAAGAGGTCAAATATTAAAGGTTTTCCCATCTCTTCTTTTTCTGAACTGTAACAAACTCCTGGAGGTGTTTCAGAAAATGTAAGCCATCCGCATCTTGCCTGATCTTGTCAATCATTGTATAAGGAGGAGTTCTCACTGTATAAAAGGGAGTTCAGGCCCTATGTCCAGCCATCAGTGTCCCATCAGGTATGGCTTCCCAGAAGGATGAAAGCTAGTATCAATTGTTTTTTGTGTTCGTGTTTTTTCTGATAGGGAAACATACGGTGCATTTCACTGTTCAGGGTTTATACTCCCCATACGATGGGCACACAGCTCCCATTAACTTTAATGAGACTTATATGCACAAGGGGGGCATATAGGCCACATCGTGAAGCTCTGGGTTTTTATTAATTTGTGTTATAAGCTGTGATAAATTAATATGTATCTGTACTGCCTAATTCAGTTTGCCAGCTCCAATGTATTTTACCATAGTTGTTTTGACTGTGAACTGTACTGTACGTCTTGCTTAGGAGGCTGTCTGCTGGGGAAGACAGGGCAAGCTGCTTGGCCAGAGGCTGGAGTCTCACTCAAAATGAAGTGGGGTGTTGAAAGGTACTCGAAGGACACTGTGTACAACCCATTAAGACTGTATGCTCTATGGACACAGGAGGGAACAGGTCAGCATCCGGTATTTCTTGCCCGGGTTCATGACTCCGGTGCTTTGCTTCTAAGTGTATTGCTTATATACTTCTTTTCAGCAAACCCCTGAAGGGTTAAACCCTAAGCCAAGGTATTTGACGAGAATATTACTCTCTGGAGCACATGTCTATGCTACTGGGGATTTGACAGCACACTTCTAGCTTATAATAGGTAGACTGTTGATCCAGCATCTCGAAATAAGGTTCCTAAACAATGAGCATCTGTGCCAGTGAGGTCAGGCTGACAGTGCCTGAACTTTGCTTGGGTACAGAGGCCTGACAAGACATGGGGAATCCAAAGCCCAGGACTGGCAGTGCAGGCTTGTGTCTGATTGCAACAGATAGCTGAGCCAGGCCTGTAAAACAAGCCTTTGCAAACACAAACAACAAGCTGTTTTAGGGTGCAGAATGCATGTAAACCAATGGTAAGTATGTATTACGTGTCCCATCCTTTGTACCCATTTCACAAAGAATCTGTTTGTTCCAGCCTCTGCTCTGAGAGAATTAGTGCAAGCAGTAATGCATCATGCACATGAACTCTGGACATCTGCAGCTTGGTCTCAAGGCAGGATACAAAAGCCCAAAGAGGATTTATATCTCTGCTGTTGTCTATGCTGCAGGCAGTGCCAAGGCTTTTATCTGTAAGGCCTGAATTTGCTTGGAGTATGGCAGGTGTAAAACACTAATTTCAGCAGTTTATAACCAGAAAAGTGTAGAGCTGTTAATACAACTGATAAAGTACATATTTAAAATGAGCATTAAACAAAGTCTACAATCTACCCTTTATTTTGGTAAGAAAATTGTAATAGGGAGCATCGTCCTTTAAAACAACCATGCAACTACTTCAGTGCAAGCTACCTGTCTCTTCTGTTATCTTGTCTACTGATGGCTGTGTGTATGTTTGGACAGATATGCACTTTAATATATTGAATCAAATGTGGCTGGTATTACTCAGCTTCATGCGTTCAAAACTCGGAGCTAGGCTGTACCAAACTACAAGCTGAGCTGGTAACTTGTGGTGCTTCTGTATACTGGGTTGTGCTTTCAGCATAAGTTTCCTTCTGATGTTCAGCCTTGTCCCTGTGGTGTTGGCAGCTAGAAACACATCTTCCAGCCCCTACCATTCTGTAATTCTGTACAGGGCCAGACTCTTCAGTGGGGCCCAGCGACAGGACAAGGGGCAACAGGCACAAACCAAAGCGTAGGAAGTCCCAGCTGAACATGAGGAAGAACTTCTTTACTTTGAGGGTGATGGAGCACTGCCCAGAGGTGTTGTGGAGTCTCCTTCTCTGGAGGTACTCGAAACCTGCTGGGATGTGGCCCTGTGCAGCCTGCTCTAGGTGAACCTGCGGACTAGATGATCCCCAGAGGGGCCTTTCAACCCCTACTGTTCTATGATCTTCTGAAATGGCAGGTGAAGTTGTCACGTAACTGCCTCAGTTTGGTGATTTAAAGCTTCAGGAAAAATGTCAATTATTGAAAACTTCCTTCTTTGTGAAAATCCTTGAGTTGGCAAATCTGTCGATGCAGATTTTCTTTTTCTTTTTTTTTTTTTTTTCCCCAGTCCTATCAAGGGAAGTTTCTACCTTGCTTTTGCCTTTCTGTTAAAGGAAATGATCTAGCATTGCCTCCGTTTGCATGAAAACCAGCATGTTCCTAGAATCAGGAATGGCAAAATCCTGACTGCTGAGTGACCTTTATAGTCTATCTGATGCCATAAATGCAGCAACTTTCAGCCTTTTTAAAAGTCCTATATTTTCCTTGTAGCTACATGTCTGACTAAATCAAATGTTAAAAAAATAAACTAACTAAGGCCTGCTTATTTTCTCAGAAAAATGCATCCAGATAAAACTAACATAAGGGCATTTGTCTTCTGTCATTAAGGAATACAGCAGTACACACATGAGCATTTTGGAGTGGCATAGTCACTCCCTCATGTGTTGTTAAGTTAGTTTGGCTGTAGCCCAATTTTAGTAGCCTCTGCTGCTTGCTGTGTACAAGGGTGACAGTACTGTGCCAGCAGCTAATGTCTTTTAGACCACTATTCTTTCTTTTTTTTTTTTTAAAGGAAAAAGGAGTCTCATTTGGAAAGTCGAAGTATAGTTATAGCCCCAAGATTGATTTCTGTTCCTCATCCCCAGCCACCCTGTAAAGGTGACTTTGAGGCAGATTCTCAAGCTATGTGAGTGCATCTATCTCCAGTTAACAACACCTTGGCTCTCAAGTCCTTATATTCTCCAGATAGTATGAAATATGTTTGCTTGTTGAAAAATTTCTTTGTGTTGTGGTTTTGAGCACTCTGTAATAGGCAAAACAACAACTTTCCATTTTCCTAGAACTACTCAGCTGCATCCTTTAGACATTATTTATTGAAGGCAGATACATTAACAGTTAACACTGGGTTTAATTTTTTTTTTTCCCTCCTCACAGCATAAGTTGATTCCAGCTCTTCTGATTTTGATGAAGACTGGCTTTGCTGGCAGCCTGTGGCTGGCACAACTACAAAGCTGATTTTGGGAGCCTTAGAGGTTTATTTAGATTCCTTAAATGTTTTGGCTTGATGGTATCATGGGTATTTTGAAACTTTTGAAGCCTTTGCAATTCCTAACAGCACTAGGCAGGGCAGACATAGAAACACACAGAGACTAGGAAGAGAGTGCCATCTTTGCTTTGTTCTTCAGGCTTGGAAGTATCCCCAAGTGAGCGGATTGGACCAAGCACAAAAAGAAATAATAACAGCAACTGGTAGATGGGGACCACGTTCTTTGCCTCCCTCAGGAGTGAATGGGGACGGAAAGATGATGCTTTGTGTGCCTGTCTCAGTGCAGTTTGCATCGGTGGAAGGGTTAGTCCAGCTGTGAAATTTGGAGCCTGTGCATAAATGCTGATTCTCATGCTCTGATGATCAGGTATGAGCATAAAAGCCAGCCACTAGGGTTCAGCTTGCATTTTGCTTTCAGGTAGCTCGGTGCTTTTCCTCTGTCCTTGTGCTGTGTGCTGGTTGGATTGGTACACAAACAAATTCTGTCTCCTGCTGCTTTACCATTGATTTTTTTTTTTTTGTTTGGTAGTTCTTGGGGGGTGGGGGCGAAATGCATGTGAAGGAATGCTGGGAACTGGAGTGAAGGAAGAGCATGTGGAGGCAGCACCCTTTGGCAAATGTTTTCGGTGTGCTACATCTGCATGTTTGGTATTGGAAAAGTCACATGCAGCTGCTGCTTGAGCTGAGGAGAGGTAACAGTTTTGCATAATAGGGAAGTTTTTATATCTAGTGTTATAAAAGGGATTTTTCCGTGGAACGACTGAGCAGAAATTGCCACAAATACTTCTGATCCATTTTAACAATCTGTATTTAGAGCCTAGAAAATCTTCAGTGACTTCTTGTTAATGCAGTGAGTTATAGTAAGTGTCTAAGCTCCTGTGAGAGAAGTCAAGAAGCAGCAGTGATACTGTCTTGGGCTATACAACCTGAGGTAGGTTGGGTTTTGCCTGCACTGTCCTCATGTGCTCTTGTTCCTGCCCCACACACTGAATGAGATGTGCTCTCCTTGGGCTAAACCACCCGTCTGAGAAAAGCCACTCCTCTGCATGACTCTGTGACAGGGGACTAAATGAATGCAATTAGCCATCAAAACCTGAGCATTTACCCCTTCAGCTGTATAGCTGAAGGGTTTGGACCACTGTGTGTCACTAGCTGACACTGTAGCAGTCTTTGCTTAGCGTTATGTACTCAAACAGCCGTTGGTGCATGTCCTTCCTCCTACGGCACCTTGCTTCTCCCTTCTCTCTGTCCTTGTACCATCTCTGAACTTTGTAGCATTTCAGGAAAACTGTAGAAAGCACTGCTCTGTTGTTGATGCTCAAAGAGTTAAACTGCCTTGCAGCCTTTGGGCCTGTTTGCCCTTCCTGGTGCATCAAAGCATGGAGGAGAAAAAGCTGTGTTCAAGAAATGTGACAGAATACAGCTGCTGCTGCTTCTTTTTGCCCTGGAAGGATGGTGGATGGTGTTTCATGCACAGCCATGACACTTGCTCCATTCCTTATGAAAGTGTTCTGCAGTGTGCAAGGAGGACGAAACCTTCATACAACTTAAATTTCAATTATTTGAAATTAGGGTGGTCTAATGATTAGAGGGAGACTTTGTTCTTAATCTTTTTGGTTTTTTTTAAGTCTGCAGCAGAATTCTGGAGGAAGAATGAATATGATTAACTAGTTCTATAGAAAGGACCTTCTTTTCAGTTAAATCCCGTAGGACCTTCCCACATGGGAGCTAAAAGACAAAAAAAAATAATCCCTATGCACAGTAGACTGCCCTGGTTACTTGAATTGTTAAGCAGAAGTGCAAACTCCTGCTACTGAAAGACATGCATTGCGCTTTTCTGAGGGGCACTGCAAGCTGGATCTACAAAGCTTCTATGTTTGTCGTGCTGGGAAATACTGTGAAATAGTGACTTTACATACTTCTCTCAACTTGGCAAGCTAAGTATACCAAAGCAGATGCAGGAAAGATGGGAGGATGTAACCATTGGCTGCTTGGTCATTCTGCTGGGATGCTGCAGGGCAGCTCTGCTGTGCAGAACCCATGGACAGGCTCTTGGCGTCGTGGTTGGATGGGAAAGCAGTGTCTTGGGGAGATGCTGCATAGGCAGAGCAAGGCAGCGTCTCTCACTGTGTTGTCTTTTTATTGTAGCCAGATCCTGTTGGTACTTGGTGGCTGGCTTTGCTGCTGCTCAGACAAGGCTGCCCTAAGGCACTTGCTCTTTCCTTTTGTGTGCCTAGGTACATGGCCGTGCAGAAGTGATTCCCGCTCTCTGACCTGGTGATTTCTGCACAGGCGAGGCTGCCCCTACTGTGCTGAAAGTAGCCTTTCCTCTTGTTTTCTTTTAGGTATTGTGAGTGTTGGAAATGCTGCTTTTGGGAAGTATTTTGGTAGCAGAGCTGAATGGATGTAGCAAACTCCCCTGCAGAGCAAGAAAATGTCAGTAAGCACCAACCGGGTTGCTCTGAGCTGCTGTATGTAATACCAGAAAATAATTTATTTTAAGGCATGCTGAAAGGCAGTTAGAATTGATTTTCCCCTGCAAAAGAGTGATTAGAAACAGAATATGTTATTATCACAGTTCATAGTAGTTAGGCCCATCTTCTGTGGTTAAACCAGAACTGTATGGGGACAGGACAAGCCTGAGAATAGAAACAGAGGCTGTTGCATTAAAAACCAAAATGCTTCCCACTTCTGTGCTCCCCCCAAAACCCCAGGTCTCCAGATTTTAGCAAGGACCCTGTGTCAATTAGCTCCAGTGACCACTGGATGTAGCTATTGCTTCACAGAAACAAGGCCAAGTGCACACCTTTCTGGCTCTTTTTTGAGATGACTTGACAAACGTCACTTTTTACATGTAATTTCTGCCACTGGTCTCTTTTTTTTTTTTTTTTCTTCTTTTCTTTCTGCATATACTTTTCATTTTTCTCCCCTCAGTGCTCCTTAGAATAGAAGCATGTTATGTTGCTGTTCATTTTCTTCATGGATGTTCTCCTGCGATGAACTGATGGATGTTCTTCAGCAACGAAAAAGACATGGGACTACAATGAATACTCTAGCAATGCAACAGTCACCGTCTCACAACTGCACTCACCGCTTGAGTAAAAACGGAGATGGATAAAACTCCATCGGTAAAGTCCCGATGTTATAGAAGAACAAGTTCATCAAATGTAGGCAGTGATGAAAGATCTGGAAATTAAAATATACTTGGCCCTGCCATTGACAAAAATGTCAAGCAAGGTTACATACTACAGCCTTTATTTAGCCACTTATATTCAAAAGCTCCTCCTGTTCTCCAGTGTTGAATGAGTACCATATTTCAGAGGTAATGTGAGAGATTATATGTATTTGGTAGGTATTCTGTGGAGAGGCAAGAAATGGAGGAGCAGTGGAACAGACTGAATTGTAAAGGAGAAAACCACCACACCCCCAAGTAGACCACTTTCTATAGAAAAGGTGAAAGCTAATGATATCTAAAGGGCACAATATAAAATTTCCCATCTGTATTGAAAAATACAAAATTTGGGTATTTCTGAGCCAGCTAACATTACCAAACGATTCCTTTGGCATTGTTATTTGGAAAAGAGTGAATCAAGTTTCAAATGTAGGAGGCTGGAAGCGTTCAGAGCTGTATAGTTACCTGTACTAGCAGTTCACAAATACTTCAAAGCTTTCCACTTTGATTTGGCAGGAAGCAAAAATGATTTAAAAAAACCAAAACATTGAACACCACCAAAAACCTCTTATTCAGCAAATAGGCAGAAACACTGACTCACTGTTACAGTGGACACATCTGATGCATTTAGCTTGCATGTGGTCACACCATCTTAGTAGTAGTCTAGGGAACTTGTGCTGATTTGTGGGTTTGGTCAGAGTTGCTAATATTTTTCTTTCCACACACTGATAAGTGCTACCAGGTAGGTTTGGGCTTTCCAACTTTTATTATTTGTTCTTATGCCCTTTGTTACAGCTACGCTTGAATTTACAGGTAGTGACAAATACTCCTCTCTCTGTGAAGGAAATCTTCCAAGGGCAGCATCATTTTTCTTACTGTCCTACTGCAGACTTGCTGAGGCCTGAAATCTGAAATTGGGGAGGGGTATTGCTACCCAGCGTTGTTCAAATCTAAGCAGCCCAGCGTGGTTCACAGCCTGCTTGCCTCCCGCCTGCTGCAGGATCAAGGCTCATCTGGACTTTCAGGTCAGGAACTGTAGAGTAAATTTCTGACTTCTGTGCTGCTAAATTTTTCTACCTGTAAAGAATTTATAAGGCTGCCCATGTAGACACTTCAGCTTTACTTTTTTAAATTCTACCTAGCTTACTGGTATTAGTACAGCAAGGTGTATCATTGAACCCTAGCAAATGGGGCTACAAAGGACAATAAGTTATTTAGCCTTGTCTCTTTCCCCAAGGCAGAATCAACTAGATCTAACCCTCTTTGACAGATATGCAGCGAACCTGTGCTTAAAAACCTCCTGTAACAGAAATTCAACACCCTTCCTGAGGCAATATTTGCCAAAGCAAGAACTTTTCTTACTGCTAGCAAGCCTTTCCTGAGGACAAGCCTGGATCTCCCCTGATGTAACTTAACCCCTTGGTTTCTTGCCTTATCCTCAGAGGACATAGAAAAGAGTTAATTTTCTTCTTTGCAGCAGGCTTTGGCATATTTCAGGGCCATCATTACCTCTCCCCACAGTCTCCTGTGGACTATGCATTCCAAGTCTTTTAACGTCTATCCCCCACCCTGGTCCACTCCCCGTAGCCCAAGACCATGTTTTCTGGATCTCTGATTGCTCTCGCTGCCCCCGTGGGCTCTCTCAGGCCAGTATATTGTGGAACAGCTTTTTTTTTTTTTACTTTTGTGCTGGAATGCCCATAATTGTCTCTCAGCCAAGGCACACTCGACTTTCAGCAGCTAAACTGTAATTTTGGTTTAGAAGGCTTTAGGGAGACAATGCATAAATAGTGTCTTGCCACCACTGTATACTCACTGAAAGGGGAAAATCTTGGAGAGTTGCCTGGCTGGGTTTTAGACAAACAGGATTGCTTGGGTGTTTGCTTCCATGGCAGAGAATAGAGAGTAAAGCTCTGCAATAGGAGAAGAGGGGAGCTATATGAGTAGTGTATTGTGCCCACATGTGAACTTAGGCCCTCCAGTGCTAAACATGCAAGAGGCATCTCCAAACAGTGCAGTGTTTGAGCCAGAGCGCAAGCATAAAATTCCTGGCATCGCAGCAGCCAAGCTCCTCCATTCAGATTGCTTGCATTAGCAAGAGCAAACACCAAAAACGTCCAAGAAACAAGACTAAAAGAACTCAGTGGCTCCCTAATCTGCGTCTTTCTAATGGAGCTTTATTTTTATATGACTGTTAGCCTGAATATGAGAAGGATCTTGCTTTCCCCCGCTGCCTTCCCTCACCTTTACCACGGTGCATTTTAAATCAAGCTGTTCTCTGTAGCTCTGCGGCAAATCTGCACACTTCTGGTTTTGCTCTTTCAGAGGATAATTTCTCCTGTTTAATGAGATCTGAGAATGAAGTCAGGCATGAGTTGGAGAAAGGTCACAGCATGTGCTCAAAGGTATATTAACTACTGTTGGAGCTGGCATCCATCGACTTCCATGAGGACAAAATTAAGCAGCAAACAGTAAATACTTCCACTAGCACTTTATTACAAGCAGGACCATTTACAATGAATAAGAATTTGAGAAGCTTCAAGGATGAAATGGGGATGCTCACAAATAAGAAGAAAAATCTTACTACTTAGGCTTAGAATGTGATTCCAGTCAAGGTTAATGGGGAAACAGTTAATGAGGGGTACAGAATCCAAAGGCTGCATTGATGCCATATTGTGTCTTACACAGGTAATTAATGCTACTGACTACTGCTAAATGGCTCTACCTGAGCACATTTTCTCTAGCAGGAACTTTAAATCCCCCACACTGTATACAGGAGCACTCTCCTGATGCTTTACGACTCCCACTAATGCTGAACAGGCTAAATCAGAACCAATTTCTTCCACTCGTTTCCAGGATGGTGATTTGCATCCATCACCACCACAATACATCCATCATTCAGGGCCCAGTGGTGTAACGGCAAGTTTGGCATCAGCTTCACAGGGAGCTGGATCAGCCCTTGAATGCATGTCGCGAGAGAAGAATGACATTTTGCCACTTAAGCGGCATCTCCACAGCAGGAAGTGTCGTGGAAAAAAGACAGCTCGCTCTTGGTGAGACTGTTCTCTATTCTTATCTTCCTCCTGTATTTTTTTTTCATTTGTTTTTTTTGGAAAAGTCACTTTTCTACAAGGTCCAGGCAAATATTGCCGCTCAGTGGCCAGCACAGTGAAAAATGAAAAGCAGCTGAAGGTAGAGGCAGCCTGTGAGCCATCCTGCGCCCAGGCAGAGAATAAGGATGCAAAACTCAGCCAGCTAAAACCAGCTCCCTCCATTCACATCTGCTCCTGGAAGTTGGCCTGTGCTGAGTGCTCAATGTGGGAAGAGGAAAAGCAAGATGAAATATTTTGAAGGGAGGAGGGAGACTGTATAGGGCTTACCGTCTTGTTCTGTTTAAAAATATTTTTTCTCTTCCTTGCACAGAGGCTTTGAAGTAGGACATTTGTATACAGTGTTCTTTCCACCCAGTGCTCATTGTATTGACAGGAATCGCTTCAGCTGAACAGTTTCATCAATGTGCTTGAGTCTGTTTGTAGGTGACATCCGGAGGGCAGACTCCACTCTTATCCAAGACCTAGGCCTATTCCATTACTGTCTTTAAAACATCTCCCAGGTGCACTTAGGCATTGCTTTTCTTCCCAATCCCCTCTTCACCCTCCTTTTTCCTTCTGTTGTTCTGAATAAAATGGTTTGAAAAGCCCAGGTCAAGCCCTCAACTTCTTTTGGGCGAGGAGTAACAGCTTGACAGGACTAGCCTCCAGTTTTCCACTGCCCCTTGATGTAAAAAGGCTATGAAAACTTGCAGGAGGGACAGTTGCTCCAGTGCCACGTAATGGCACAGCACTGATGGCTGCAGAATTGCACCTATTGATCGTGGTGTAAGAGAGAGCGTTTCATCAGCCTTTAATTGGGCTGATTGCTAAACAGAATGGGGTCAAAGCAGGTTGTGCTGCTGAGTCTAAACAGCCTTACCAAGTAGAGGTAAATGTCTCATAAACAGGTCACAATTTATATCCTTTTTCAATTCCTTGGGATCTGGGATTTACAGCCTTCCTGGAAATCTTGTGCTCTGGCTTAGAGGAACAGAAAAATGATGCAAGGTTTGTGCAAATTCGAGCACATGTGCCTTCCTCTGCCTTTAAGTGGTATTTCACTTGTTTTCACTTATGATCATGCACTTCAGAGAGTGCTTATCTGTATCCCTACAAAACCACACCAAGCCAGTAGCTTTCCATGTGCCATCCTAGTAAGTCCGACCCCTGCTAGACAAGCTCCCTGCTAGATTCTTCTGTTTATGGGATCTTCCTCAGCACAATTTCTGCTCACTACAAAGCAGGAGCACAACTGGAGTCGAACCAACCTACACGAGCTGAAGCTTTGTTCTCCGGTGGTGGTGGTGGGGGAGGGCAGTTGAGTGTTCTGTTCTTGACCAGCTCTCTAGCACTTGTGAAGATTGGAGTTCGGTTAATAAATTCCCCTCATTGCATTCAGGAGAGGCTCATAGAGTGGCTGAATGAATCCAAATTATGCTGATGATGGACTTTTTCTCTTCCCTCCCTTCTCGCATTTCTAAATGCTGAACTTTGAAAATCCTAGACTGAGTTTTGTATTACTTCAGATGCATCATTGTTTTCAGGGAGCATACTCTATTTTGCAAGAAATTGAGTGGTTTTTTGACTTGGAAAAATGGGTGTGAATTAGAAGTTCACTTAATTCTTTTTCTAATGTGGTGTTTTGTTTTTTTTTATTAACGTAGCCTTTACTGATCTACTAGTTGTGTAGTACTGGTGGGAGAAGAGGCAGATAAGATGATAATAAGCAGAGTATATGTAGATATATTGGAAACTTCACATGAAATTAAATTTGGTTATGCTAATCCCCCTGCCCATCTTCTGACCCTTTACATTTGTAAATGGAGGAGACCTGTGTATTTCCTGCTGTAGCCTAACCTTCCCTAGTGTTTTTCCTGCCAGATTTTAATGCCCCCTGTTTTTTTTAAGATGCGACCTGTTTTCAGTAGTATTTAGAAGCTGTTTCAACTGTATGAACTGAAGTCCTTGGAGTATTTAATCAATCAATGGAGCATAGGATTTGGCCCTCTATTCTAAATGCTAAGAACAACAATCCTGTTCTTGCTAAACTAGCATGAGGTTAAGGTTAATGCAAAGCTAAATAAATAAATAAAGCAAGCAACACCCCCTCGCCTCCCTCAGCTTGTCTGGCAAGTGTAGGAGAGTGGCTGGTTTGTGAGCAGGAATGCTTATGAACCTGTTTGTAGGCTGGCTAACGTGAAAACCTTTCTAATCCTGGTGATTTTAACTTGCTTACATTCCTTTGAAGGTCTCCCTCCTTGGTGGGTATTGAGGCTCTATTGCCATGATGCATTTTTATACTGCATTCCCCAGGAGTTAGCACTTGCCATGGAGACCTGCACTTTGTCTTTTAAGCAGATAAAAAGAGAGGTCAGTCAGATGTAATTCCCCAACTCCTCGTATAAACAATTTAACTGCTGCAGCAACATACTTGCTTGGAATTACTCCCTCAGATTCAATTCCCTTTTCCTGCTCCACTTGTAAAAATGGTTAGTGTCCTCTATAAACTGCTGTTCAGCCAGGTCCAAGGCTTGCTGTGGAGTTGTAGAATAAATGTTAATCTAATACAGGTTACTGGGTCAAATGCAATCACAGGCTTGTGGGAAAAGCTTAATACTGTTCTGCTTCTTCTAACACAGTAAACCTGGATATTATATGATAGGTTAAATACCAGTGAACCATGGCAAGAATTTTCTTGAAAGTAGGATTTAGTACAAAGGAAACTACACTGGAAGAGTGACCTAGGATTGACTTTACTCTCTGAGAGCATTCTAAGAAGCTGAGGTATGCTGTGAAAATTGTCTCCCCGAAAACATTAGGTACAAAAATGCCTAGGTCAGAGGATGGCCAGCTAAAGCAAGGATGATTCAGCTGATAAAAGACTGTGTGTGTTTTTATGCTGCCGCTTTCTCTCCATAGGAAACAGTATTTTGCTTTTTTTTTTTTTTTTTCTCCCCTTGCAGTGACTGCGAAGCCAGCATGGTGTGGCTAGCTCCAACTTCTGATATATGAGATTGTGTAAATACACACTTAAAAATATATATCTTTATGACTTGTGTGTGAGTGCTGACAGTTGCTTATTTCCCACAGGCTGGCTTGTGTTATCCCTTGCTGTCATGTACCTCTCTGTCCCGCAGCGATGTCAGTTTGGCACAATATTTCACAGTCTTTAGTGCAGGTTTTGTTTGTACTTGGTACGGCTGAGGTCAGAGACTGAGTGAAGTCGTCACATGGAGGATCGAGGACCTGATCCTGCACACAGCCCTGGCTCAGTATGTGCTAATCTGTACCAGCTGACAGCCTGGGCCAGTCTCTTTCCACAGTGTACATTGTCTGCTCCTCCTTGTTTAAGTAGTCATTTGTAGTCCTGGTGTTTGATTACAGAATGAGGAAGAATGAGCATAAAGACAAGGGGTGTTTGGGGCCTCCATTTTATACTTGTTACTTTTAACCAACTGAAAAATTGTGTTAGCGAGAGGACTCTGGGTGATATGCAGGGAGAGAGGACGCTTCAGCATGCCGGGATTGTGAGAGCAGTTGAGCGCAGACATCACTTAGATCAGCCTGAACTGTTAACAGAAATGAAACAGTTACACTGGGATGAAACATGGCATATGAACGTACAACTTTATTAGTTAGTAAAAAAACCAAACAACCCTAGTGCATCATGGCACTGAAATGTCAGAACACTGCCCCAGCAATGATGGTTATATTCGCATAGCAGTGTTAAACCTTATTTTACATGTAGGTGGTGAGAGCCAGGGTCAAAACGGCCTGTGGCAGATGCAGGAATATAGCCAAGTTTTTTGAGGCTGTTTGTTTTTAGTTTTGTTGTGTTGTTTTGTGCTAAGGACAAACTTCCCGCACAAGACTTTATATTGAGTGCCATGTACAGCAAGCAGTGCATACCCTAGCATGTCACAAATGTTGCTTTTCAAATTTTAATTCAGAAATGGAACTTAAGTCACTTCAATCTTGGCACACAAGGTGTGTGCAAAGAGTCTCTAAAAACAGGTGGGCTGTGGTGTGAAGAACTTATCTCCATTTCAGAAAAGATACAAGTCACCCTGTAGTCACGCATATAGAGTTCCTAACTGGGGTATGTTGGCCCTGTATGGCAGTCAGTTGGATGTTTCCAGCTATGCTCCCCCTCATATCTTCCAAAGCCAGTACAGCTTGGGCTGCTGAAATGCCATGAGTCAACTTGCACTGCCATTATCTGAGCAAGAGCTGAAAGGCGGTCCCCATGTGTTGGAGCACAGTCCTGTCTGTCTCTGAGACCAGGAAAAGAGGAGGGACTGCTCATACGGTTAATCCTCGGGGAAATGAGAGGGGAAGATCTTGAGGAGGCTGAGGTTTAGGAGACCTTTGGAGCATTTCAAGCAGAGGGTTTGAGCGTTCATCAAGTGATGTCAGACGTTTTATACAAAGGGGCCTTTATAATTTTTTTTTTTTACGATGAGTAGAATGCAGATTTTAGCTTATCTGGGGAAGCACAAGTATCTGCTGATCAAACTTGTGCTGAACAAGAGAAAATGCTTTGTCTGTGTTATTTTCTTTGTGTTAGCCATGAGACCCTGTTAACCTCTGGTCCCTAAGCTCTCTCCTTCATTTCGTCTTCTGTAACCTCTTTTGCCAACATTTTTTCGCATCAGACAGTCTCCTTCTGAATAGCCAGGTCCTTTGCTGTTCCTATCCTCTCTCAGGGTTAGTTGTTTCTGATTTTTCTTTTTTTTTTTTTCTCTCTGCTCCATTGTTCATCGAAGTGTGTGCCTTTCCCTCCTGTGTATTCTTCACCCAACCATATTTCTGTCTTCTGCCTATTTCTCATGTCCCTTACGCAGGTGTCAACACCTTTCTCATTACTGTGAGTCTCCCTTGTCCTAACAAATCTGATGCATCTAGCAGATGTCCCTCCTCTGTGCTCCCAGGGGCTGCCCAGGACACACCTGCCTCCATGCAGCTGAAAAGCTGGGAGGAGGATGATGTCTGAAATTGCTGGTCAGTCATCCCTTCCTCCTCCCTCTCCTCTTCAGAGCTGACTTTATAACCTGGTTTTATTCTTTAGCCAGTCCAAATGAAGAACTAGCAACTGATTTGCTGGGTTCAGGGAGGAAGTCCTGATCCTGCTGAAAGCTAAATTCTTGCTGAATTTCACCTTGACTCTCTCACTTCTGTCATACTATGTGGTGCTGCTGTGCACTTTTAAAAAATAGGTTTATGACCTGATCTTCTTTGGAGAAAGAGGGAGCAATGTCTCAGTAGTTACCGGATACAACACCGAAGCTCTACAGAGTGAGTGTTTTTCAGAAATTCCATTTCCTTCCCCAGCCCTACTTCCCCCAAACTGCTCAATAACACAAACCTTGGTACACTGAAATGTACTGTAGTTTCAAGTGCAAATGCTGACAGGTGTAAAGTGAATGGTAAGCAGCTGGTTGTTTTCCACCTCCCTCCAAAAAAACCTGGGGTATATGGCAGTTCTGATCAACCTCTTATAGCTGGTGGATCAATTCCGTCCATTAAGATTTCTTCATGCTTCACCACAGGAGACGCTCTTGGCACAGCAAGTGCTCTGTGTCTTGGTGAAGGTTCACAATGTCTCACCAGCAGCTGAGTGTGGTATACATGGCTGTGTCCTTTGTCATGTCCTGGAGCTGATGCATGAAAGGCAGAAAGAAGGCCGCTGAAAGCGAGGACACTGATACATATTTTCTAGATGCTTGCAGGGGTCTTCCTTTTCCCTTTAAGGAATAATTAAAAAAAAAAAAAGTGACATTTTAGAAGGCCATTTGCTAAGCTCTGCATGTTCTGTGTATTTTAGTGTGTGAACAAATTAGATTATGAAAGGTAATGTATTAGTGATTTGACAGTAATGTGGAATCTTGGAAGCATTAATCGCTAATGCGTGTTTCATAATTTCAGCTAAATGATCTCAGTTGAAATGCAAGAGAGGCAATTGAAAAATTCCTCAAGATTGCAGTGAAACCTAGTATTGTAATGCAGATTACTTTGATTTACTGCAAAATGCTGCAAAGCAGTGGGAAATGTTCACAGCAGCTGTGTTTAATAGTTACAGAAGAGATGTGTGATGAAATGGTAAATTCATATATGTATTTATCCTGTAAAATATAAGCCTCATTCTTCATCTTTGTGTTACATATTAAAAAAAAACAATAAAACTGTAGGCTACAACATACTACTCTTATCAGTTTCTATTTGTATTAGAAAAATATTTGGAGACCCTAACCAAGATCTGGGGCCCAGGAATCTAGTGGCTGTACAGATACATAAGAAAAGCCAGTGCTTGCCTTGAAGAGGAGAATTGAAGGACCTTAACTGCACCCATGGAGTTGCCCCCCACCCAGGTATCCACGAGCCTAGTTGCGAGTCCCATTTTCTCAGATAATCACCAGTCCTGCAGTAATGAAAAGAATGGTAATAGCTGCGTTTGAGTTCAAAACTGGTGCCCTGAACATGACCCGTAGATTGCGTGGCAGAAATACCCCAAAATAAGCAGGCAGCTGCTTTTCGCTCTGGCTGCAGTGAGATGGATCCACGGAGTGATGGTCTCAGCAGTGTAGCAGGCTGACCGCTGTGTGGCAAGAACACAGATAACAGTAATGAGTAAGAAATATCTCTGCTCCTGGGTGATCTCCTTGAGTAGATGGAAGCAGGGGGGTGTGGGGTGTTCATGTAACAGCTCTTTGAATAGGAGCAGTGGAGTAATTTTCATCAAGGGTGTTATTTGCTTTCATATTTTCATGTAAACGCTAACTTGACAATAGCCAGGATGGCAGCTGTATTCTGCAAAGTTTTGCTCTGTCTCAGTACCATTGACGATCTGCCTCTGACGGCAGGTTGTGCAAATCTTCTGAGCAGTAAAATGCCTTTTACTCCATGTGGGACTTGATCAGCAATGAGAGTTGTCCATGGTGGCATTTGAACAGGCATCATTAGTTTTCAGAGCTAACACACCAGCCAAATGAATTCACACCTCTCCTGCAACTCCCAGCAGGCTCCACATTTTTCTTGTGGGTCTATCCTCTCTGTAGTCACGGGTGTCCTTAAGCTACAAGTTTGTCTTTGCGTTCATGGGGCCAAAAAGCTTTATTTTATTTGAAGTAGAAGCTGGGATTTTTAGGTCTCGCATCTTCGCTACTGTGCAGAAAGAGACCTGCTTACTGAGCCATCACCAGGCTGTGGTATTCACCTTTGACGTGAAACATTATCGGCTTTCAGCTGATGAATCCTGCATTGTGCATGGATTAAATATCTCTTAAAGCCAATTCTGTTGGTAACTGACTCCACCGTTAGTTAAGAATTGATGCTTCTACAGTGCAGCATTTCTTCAAGTAATCCTCATTCTGCTGAGTAATCCTGATGACTTAGAGGAGACTTTATTCTTGCCTCTTCTGCTGCATAATGTCTAATGTATGAAGTAAGGTTTATTTAGGAGAGTAAAGGTGAGAGGATTGGGCTGCATTCCAAAGGCAGCAATATTGGCTGGGAAGTGTTAAGATGATACCTGACTCCTCTTTCATCAGAAACCATAGAGTACAGCTGTTTAATGCATATTAAGTAGTGGAGAAACATAAAAAAGAGATTTCCCCATTGAAATGACTTAGAGTGAGGAAAAACAAGGCTAGCCCTCATCAAACCAGAATTCTCTTCAAATCAAGAAAATATTGCACATCATGTTAGAACTACTATGCTTACCATGTGACACTTCTACCTGATAGTGAACTCTCTGGAGGGTCTGTGTTTCCCATATCAACTACAAAAGCACAATAAATAAATGGACAGCTACTGTTTATAAAGAAATCTCAGCAGAAGTAATATGGACTCTAATTTCACTACAGTGCTAGAAAACCGATGAGTTTCTTTGTGAAAACCTTTAAAAGGACTCAGTGGGCTCTTTGTCTGCCCAAAAAGAGCTTTTCAAGCCTGCCCATGAAATTATGATTGTCCCAGCAACTTCCATAAATGTCTGTCTGTATCACTCTCCCTTTTGACTAGTGCTGCCAAATCTTCAAGAAATGGCAGAAAATCTCATTCTCCTTGTAAAAGTGGATGGTGCTTAAAAGAAAAAGGATGTCTTTGCGTTTGAGTTAAGTACAGGCTTCTCTGAGGCTGCATGGATGAAGAGAGAGAGCAGAGATTCTTCTAGAGCAACATTTTTAACACTATTTGTATGATTCATTCATTGTTATACTTGATTGGTTTTACAGAGCACAAGGAAGCACCTGGTGCTTTTCAGAGCATGTAGAAGGCATTTTCCTCACATTGAAGAGTTGTCATTTTCCCACTAGGTGCGGCCATACTGAGTAACAGAAAGCAGCTCAGACTCCTGAGCTAGCAGGTCCATCCAAAGCAAAAGCAATATTGCTGAGGGACCGTGGATGTGGTGGCTAGTTTTGCTGAAACATATGGCCAAGTCCTGGCCAGGTCCCACAGTGAAACCTACGGGAGTGAGTAGCTCCAGTAACTCTACACAAGGTGGATGTCACTGTTCCCTCAGAAGTGATGTGGGGAGCTGGCAGTGCTCTTGTTAGGTGTAGACATACAGATATCAATGATGTTTCTACACGTGTGTGTATATATATATATATCTTTCTATCTTCTTATATATGATATATTATGTATAATATATTTCTATATTCTTATATATAATCTTTCTATACAAAGATTTCTTGGCTCAGAAGAGGCAGTCACCTTCCTGCAGTGGAAACAAACCCCTCACTTGTTCCTACTGCTATTGAGAGTTGTTTATTTTTGTCTTTATTCAAGTATTACCATTTATAGCAAGAAAAATATGCTTTGAGAAAATGCTTAAAAAATATCTGAAGTGATTTCGGTGTTAGAAATCAATTTTTAACAGAGAGCAATAATTGATTCATTTTGGTGAGAAGATGTCATTTTGAAATGGAAGAATATAAAGTACTTCAATTTTTGTGGATTTTGTGAAGAATAACGAGTAGAGGAAAGACAGGTATCATAAAGCTACTTGCATCCTAAAAAAACCTTCAAAAAAGAATGTAAAAAACCTCACCTAAACTGGATAACACAGCATTCTGTCTTTTCACATATGTGGTCGAGTTCACCTGTTGCCTCTGTGCTCTTTTCCTGCTTCACTGAATCCAGAATCAGATTGAAGGTTTTTCTCCTGATACTGAAACCCCATGGGCTATGGGTGTCTGGGAGATCACTGTAGTGTGACCCTATGTGGCAGGAGTGTTATAACAATACAGCAAAATTCCTTAAACAGTATCATAGGATTTCCAAATATGATCAGAAACATTTATTGACATTGAATATAGGATCAAGGTTATTTTTTCAAGGCAGTCTATGTAGTTTACTTACATAAAATTAAAAGAACAGCCAGGTTTTTAAACAGCTGTAAAGAAAACAAGACTTGAAAAAAAAATGCAAAGGCAATATAAAGTTTAATGAAAAGTTTTCATTGTAAACAAGTAACAAGCAATACCAGAAAATAAAACTGAAGAAAACCTTAGTTCTGCTGCAGAAAAAAACCATGTTGAAAACCTGGAAATGAGTTTGCCAAAAATGTGTATGTAAATGAAAAATGAATGTGACTATTTTCTTTATTATGCAGCCTAACAGGGGCAAGGACAGAGGGAGTAATGATAACAAAACCATCAGTTTTATTCAGATCTTAGTGTTCTTCGGCTTAATGATGGAAGGTGTTAGAAAGATGAGACCATTCTCACCAGTATCTTAATCAGCAGCTTCCCTGTACCTAGAACTGTGATATGGATCCCATAGAAGGCTTGGCTTTTGGCTGGAGGTGTCAGGTTAGGACACGAAAGACTATCTGAAAAGATCCTGGGAGCTGTGGAAAGAGCTTCAGAGCAATTAAAATATGTATCTTATTTATATACGGACAGATTGTGGCTAAGCTCTCAAATGCCACTTGAGACTCAATTCATCCCAGAGTAAAGACTTCAGCTTTCTAACCTCTCCTTTCCTCCTTTTATTTAAGGAGATGCTCCATGGCCTGCATTTGCTCTCCCTGCTGTTAACCTCTGAGCAGCCTGCAAAATCTTTTCTGAAAACTGGTGGGAGCAAGTCACTACCTGACAAATTTTCTTCTTATGGTTGGAAGCCTCACAAGCATGATTCTACCAGAAGGGTTTTCATGTGTAACCCAATGCATCTGCCACCTGTCTGCCTCCATAAGTGATGAACAGATATTGGCAGCCCTATGTGAAAGAAACCCAATACACTAGCAGCTTCCAAGTGCCTAGGTACAGCAGCAAACATCTGGGTTTTTATCGAGACCATAGGTAGAGGGACAATCTTCTATGTTTTGCTATTCTTCATTTCCCTGTACTTGTATTTTGAAAAGTCTGATATTTGATGCTTTGTGCCTACTTGCCCAAACCACACTTGTGCAATACCTGAAGTGTGCTCAGAAATGCAGAGAATCCTCAGCTGGTGTAAGCCTGCACATGCCATCAGCTTCATCAGAATTGTGCTGAAATGCAACAGAGAATTTTGCACTATGTTTTCATGACGCCGTCTCATGGGGACAAGTCAAAGAGCACAAACAGTGAAGTGTCAAAGGGTGAAGCACAAGGTTAGATTATATTTACAAGGAAGAGGAGGTTTTGGGTTTTTTTAGTCAAACCTGTGAAAGGTGCAGTGGAAATAGGGAGGGTAGAAAGGCTATGTGCTGTGATGCTGTCCTGAGTCTTTCTAGTTCTGCCATTTTTTTAAATTTTTTTTTTTTACATACCCTTTCATCAGACACTAGAAACGTTTCTCTTTGTTCCTTGGAAAAGCAATTCAGCAGCTTTGTTCATTGTTTCATAATGTGTCAAGCAAAATGCACAATCTAAACTATTTCAAGGGAGAGTTTAATTGTTTACACATACCTACACAGGAGAAAACTTCTAAGACTTTTTGATTTTGTTTTCTGAAATGAAAGTAATTGATTTAGGAGAAAACAGCATGGCAAGGTCCACTGGTTGGATGTATAAAATAGATAAATTTAGGCTAAAGAACAGGTGCACGTCTTTAATAGCAAAGCTAAATCATCAGTGGAAGAATTTCCCAAGAGATGTGATAGATTGAATATTTAAATGAATACTTTCTGAATTAAAGAAGTCCCTGAGGTGGATTCTTTGGTCTAGATTAGAGAGAAGGTCAAATGATTATCCAGAAGATAAATGGTCCTGTATAGCCTTAAAATTAATGTATTTATTAAAAATAAACAAAACCAAAACAGATTTACAGCCTCATTTTCCATAGTACTTTAGCGAAGAGAAAGCAAGCCAGTACCACAATACGTATATTCTCTTTTGGCACAGGAAGGGAGCAGGGCTGTCCTTGCCTCTCAGACAGCAAGATTTTGTGTGCACATTTGTGCAAAGACATGGCCAAAGGTGAAGCCTTTTCTAGCATTCTGCATAATAAATAAGAAAAGTTATTGCTGAGTGTTTTTTAGGGGGTCAGTTTTAGGGGTGGAATGATCTATGCTACTTTTACCAGTGGCTTACTGGCGATGTAAATCATTAAAATTAAATGATAATAAAATATATATAAAAACAGGTATAATACACATATTCATATATATGTAAAATAAAATCTTGTGATAATGTTGGCCGCTTCAAAGTGTAGATTGTTTAACGGTTGCTCCTTAAATGAGATTGGTGGTGTGATATGTAATGAAATTCAGATAACTACAACATCCCAAGCTGAATAGTCAGTAAACAGACACCTGAAATTACTAGCTGCACTTACAATGTGGGTACCACCTTTAAGCAGAATCATAGCATCCAGCAGATGCTGTTATGCCATCCTCATGGGGATAGCATCCCAGGAATCCAGTCCGTGGTCTGTTTGATGTAGGGAGAATACAGGGCCCGCTGAGGCTGCTGAAAACCCGTGAATAGCACTGGGATCTGAAACATATTTCCAGACAAAACTTGTTCTGCCTCCCAGTAAGCAGTAATTTTCTACCACCAGATTTGTGTTAGAGCAATCTGTACAAGATCCAGGTGTAGACAAATTCAAAGTTAAAGGGCCATCTCACTGTGGCTTGGTTTTAAATGAAATGAAGAATAATGCATTAGCTCATCCAAATAACATACCTTTATAAATTGAAAACACCCGTGAGAGAATATTTTAGGGCAAGTTTTTTAACTCTCTAGCACTTAATTTCGTGAAAGTGTTGGGTAACTGCAAACCATTCAGTTTTTGATGGTTTCAAAGCGGACATTGATTTTGGTTGCCTAACACATTTTAAAATTTGCACGCTCTATTCAGTCTTACCTTCATACAGTTTCAGTGAGGACTGTTGCATTTAAAATAATGTATAAGGACAGGAATGAGATCATTCCTAGGTGACAATACAATGTGATATGGTGATACTTTTTTTTATAAGTTCTCTTTTTCCTTGGAAAGGAAAGGAATGGTGAAAGCGTTCGCTGCCTTCTTGTCTTCTGAAAATACTGCTGTGACAGAATATATTATGTCTTCTCTTTTAATTTGGGGAAATATATATTTTTTTTACTATGCATTAATTATCTTTCTCACCTAAGAATTGGCTTTTTGAAGACCTGATCTAACATCCACTGTTGTAAATGGAAAGCCTCCTCTAACTGCAGATACAGGTGGATTGCTCTGCCTGTATTTGTCAAGATTTTCGAATCAGTGGACTGAATCCAGGGGTTGGCTCACGGTCATGCTCAGCGTGGTAATTTTCTTCTTTTTTGTTCTTACTGCGTGAGTTTTGAAGATTCTTCTTTTTAAAAGTAATTTTGAATTTTTAGTTTATTTACAGAACAAATATGAGACTTGAATCAAATTATTCTCTTAGATCTTCACTTCTCATAAGTCTGTATCAGAAATAGTAAAAAAACCACCTGAAGCTTCCGTTCATATATCTAGAAATAGTTTATGGGGACACTGAAAGACACTGATGTTATCTTTTTAATATTGTGCAGAATAATCCTATTAAAGAAGAAACAAGGAAAACTGTTATGCCCACAAGGCAGAATTATCCAAAGTTGATTTGAGCAGCTCAGATTACTCTACAAAGCCCAAGCTGTGTGCTGGCCTATCTTTCCATCAGAGCTTGGTGAATGAGCAATCATTTGTGGATTCTGCTCATCTCTCTTTGCAAACTTTGTTCAGTGGAATTAGATACAACTTTGACAAATTAGAAGTACCCCTTAGCCCCACTGTCCTGGCCTCAGCACAGTCTTCCAATTGTGCGTGGTTTTCTGAAGTTCGGCCATGTCAGAGCTGTCAATGGCAAGCCTTCCACAAAGCTACACTTTTTAATAAGGGAATCTGTCAGCACTGGCTTCGCCAGGTCTTGCAGCCTTCTCTTAATCTGCAGCACAAACTGCCCTTCCTTTTGCCTTCCCTCTGTTGCAGCGTGTTTGGACTCTGAAATAAATATCCCCTTTGTTTACAGTGTGCCCGCAACAAAATTGACCTTTGGGATTGGTTGCAACACAGAATGGGCTATGTTTCATCTTTCCTTATGGCACAGGTTTTTGATTAAATAAAACTCAGCCACCTGCCTAACCAATGTCTGTTGCTTTTGTCTCTGCATCCCTGGTTTTGCTCATAGTTTCTTAAAAGATGGTGCTGGTTCTTCGCTCTCCCCTGTGACTTTTTGTGCCACCCCGCCCCCGACGTGGAGAAGCTTCTGGCCCTGCCTGAAGAGGTTGGGAAGTTTGTTTATGGTCTTTGTCCAAACCTGGTTGCTAAGATGGGTTGTTGCAACCAGAAGGAGTAATGAAACTTTAGCATCTGCTTAGTCCCTGTAGAGACTGGCCTGAGTCTGGTCCTGCAGTTCTGTATGGTCAACTGAATCCCCTGCTTGGTTATTGTAACAAATTTTTATACATTGCCTTTTGGGTCATGATATTTCCACAAACTGTCATCTGTATTCAGGTCTGACATCCTTTGGTCACTTGCTAGAGGTCAAAAGATGAACTTGTTCCTCACTTCAGAAAACATCATCATTGGCTCCCTTCACTGCCACTGAGAATAAATCTTCCTCGTACAGCCAATTGTCATCTTAGTTTAGATTTGAAGGAAAATGAAGATTATCTGCATTCTGTGTATATGTATGCATGTGCCTCCCTTACTTTATCTAACAGTTCATTCTTAAACCCACATGAAAGAAGAGCTTTAAGCTCAAAGGGAACTAAATTATTTCAATATTGGGGAAAATAAGAAGCTGGCTAGGGAAGACAGTCACTGTCAGAGCCTTTATCGTAAGCATGGTTTCAGTGTCAGTTCAGGTGTTATTTAACACCAGAGAATCCACACAGGAAGGAATCTCATAATGCTCCTGCTGCCAGAAAACCTTCAGACTTTTGTGCCGTCTTAGACGCAGAAGTCAATCAACCACAAGAACCAAATAAGAAAGAAACCAGACTTCATTAGTTCCAATCCTCATGGTACTATTTCTTTCATTTATGGTTGTTCTGGAAGCGGAGATGGCTTCCCAGTGATGCATGTGCTCCACGCCTTCATCACCTCGGGGTTAGCAATCAGTGCTTGGGGCCGCTCTTGCAAAAGACTTCAGCAAGTACAGCCTGTAGCAACCTTTTTCTTGAAGGTCACCTACTATTAGCCCATAAATCTTGAGCTTTGTGCTCTGTTCTGGCTACCTGTTTATTTCAGGACATAATTCAAGGTATTGGTTATGATCTTATTAAGCCCTTAAAGGCCTGGGACAAGGTTAGCTGAGAAAATTGCTTCTCCCTCCCACCCCAACTTCATGCCCTATCATGGGAGTTATGATCTGTTGGGTTCCTGTCATTATACTCCCTGCAGCCAACAACACAGCTTTGTCAGTGAAGCAGAGTGTGTGCCTCTGAAACATGTGTCTCTGGTGGCCTGAAAGAGTCCGGGTTTAGTGAATGCAGTATGTGGCAAACAACTGCAGTTAACGTTTTGAAATTTCCTTGGCTTTTTTTTCCACAGAAGGATCTGGGGGCTCTGTTCTGTGGTGGTGTACATGATTGACTCTTGTACTTGCTCCTTTTTGCCTTGTTGCTGCTGAGTGCCCCACCACTGTGGTGTATGTTTTTGCAAAATCATAATGGATAAAAGCTGATGCAAGTGTTAACACTTCTTATGCGATGAAACATGGCAGATGAGATCATGTCCTATGACTGCTCATACTGTAGCTTGGGAAGCCTGGAGCAGCTTGGGAAACCTGGAGCCTGAGAACTGAGCTCCAGAGACAGCTGGGGTGATACTGGAAAGGTCAGTGGAGAGTGCCGGAGCACTGACGAGCTCCTTAGTGAGATGGGAGAGTCCAAGAAACGCATGATAAGAAATTAAAGCAGTGAGGCCGTGAGAGGAGGTAAGAAGTGGGTGCTGAGACTCCCTTGGAATTTCCCTTGAGAACCTTGTTACTAGAAAGTTCACTGCAAGTCTTAGTGGGGGGAAAATTTTTTTGTTTTTGATGGTGCCAACATTTCTTCCTATGTTAAACCTTCAAGGTCCTTTGTGTCAACTCTTGTACCAGTACAAAGTGAACTAAAAGATGCAATACTTGTTAGATTTTACTTTTGGGGTTTTTTATGTATCTTTACCTCCTCACAGCTGATCTTACTACATCAGTAGAGCCGCCTTCTGTGGCCATTCCACTGTTAAGCTCTTTGTATCACACCTGTTTGATTTGCTTGTGTTGGGCTGTTATCAGAAAGGAAATGAATAAAAATATTTTACATTTTAAAAAAGAAAATGTTATATCCCTCCCACTCCCTTTGTGTGCAATCTGATCTTAAAGATCTCACTGAAATTTATGTTCTAGATACAGATTTCACATCATTGAGTGGTCTCCACTTACACACCACACGTTTTGTAATACCTAGTGCTAGCAGTCAGAATCAGCAATAGCTTTTCAGTGTGGGGCCAGCCAGAAAATGACAGTGATTGCAACAAGTTTTGAGGTTTTAAAGCATTTGTTTTTCTTCATCATTAGATCAGAGGCAAGGGCTCCTGAGCATTTCACAGGAGGGAATTTTCTGAAACAAGTCAGGTTTATGATTTCTGTCCTTCCCAATAACAGAGCGGTCTAGCCCAGGCCTCAGAGATCTTCCTTTTGAAAACTTCACTGAAATAGATATAGCTGAGAGATGTTTCTGTTTTGACAAAACCATCATATTTTGATCAAAAAAATATTTTGCCAAGAATTGTTCCAGGCAGCTCCCCTCTGAATGACTTTGATCACTTTAGTTAACTGTTTTAATTCAAGGCAGTTTTCCATGCAGCAAGCTGTCTGTGGTGCAGATTCTGCTCCTGCTCGCAGAGCAACCTTTTCCTTCTTTCAGAGCGATAACAAGAGCTGTCCCTTGTTCTGTTTGCTAGGGGAAGAATTTACTGTTCCATTATTCCATGAAGTTATATACATGAAATAGTGCTGATAATTCTAGCTCGTCAGTAGCAATACGTTTACTCATTATCTATGCCAGACTGAAGGTATGTAATTAAACTATATGAAGGACTTTGAAGTGATGTTAGCATTTTAATACAAAGAAGTAGAAAAATTCATGGAAGGCTGAATCTCGATTTTTAATTTTACTGAGGTCACTGCAGAGCTTGTGACCATGCATGATATTAGCTACGCTTAGGGATGTAATAATGAGCCACACTTAAGTTCAGCTAAAACCACGTGAGATGCTTGCAATCAAATGTGCAAGCACTTGGAAAGAGGCTATTAATAAATCAAAAATGAGCCAATGCTTAAGCAAACACTGCGGCATTACTGCTGCTATTCTAAATACTTGTTGCTGAAGGAGCATTGACCCACTTTTGATGTACATGAGATCAGTTTCAAATAACCATGAGCATTGAAGTCACACCAAATTAGATGTTCTGTGTGATATTTTAATGAGAAACTGGTATGAAACTTGACTATGTTGACCAAAGGTTGCTTGGAGAGTTGGGGCTTGTTCTGATGAGGAATGCGAAGTAGAAACTCAAAGGTTGCAAATCCGTGTGGATGGAGGAAGGCTTTCACACTGAGTTCAAATCAAGTTTCACATGACTCTTGTGTTGGGTCTGGAATTTGACTCTGCCATAGGCTGTCTGGCTCTGGGGTTTTTCAGATCCAGATCTTTAAGGTCCCTGAATAGGTAACTGGCCGTTCAGCCCAGTGAGCTGAAACTCTGTCTGGGAGAAGACTTGGTTTGGAACAACCTGACAAGCAAATTTGTTCCAGCATGAGGTTAATGCACCGCATAAACTGATTTTGGGGGCTTATGCAGAAACTTGGCCACCAGCAGGCTTTGTGCACAGTGCTAGTTGTACATCGGCTGGGTGATGTGTTTGAAGAGGCCAGCCCTAGCTGTTTTCTCCTATGAAATTAATCGCAATTATGGCACTGACAACATAGAAAAATGTGTTGGATTCTTTCATGTATCATCTTGTATTGGCCTAAGTTTATATGCAGATTATGTGCAGCAAGAAGGACAGGTATTGTTTTATACTGTAGCTCTATTCTGTAGGGATTAAGCCATCTCAATTTACATGATATGAGGGGAAGGTGATGTTTCTTCAGTGGCTTTCATGGTGAGACCTTCAGATCATACTGCCTAGGAGCTCCTGAGTGATTTTGGCTCAGGTGCTGTCCCTGCTAGTGAGATTCTACTCAGTGTTTTTCTGGTAGTAATAACAGTTTAGATTATATTTAACCCAAATACTGGGGCCTGGGTACTAGTGTTGTTTTTGTTTGCATGGTTATTTTTAGCCTGCTGAATTCTCTGGCTGGCTCTGTAACAGCTGTGTGAAAACAAGTTGTCTCAGACAAGTGCTGCTTCAAAAGGTCCAGACACTGCTTTAACCATCAAAAGAAATTCAATGTGCACCTAACCAAATGGAATCTGTGGTTGCATGTTCAGAGAGCACGGCTGTTTCAGTTGGCCAAGGCGTTCCCAAACCTGCTGGCTTGTCTCTGCTCTATGCTGCCCCTCTCTGCCACCTGGTGCCTTGTGCCGAATTGTCTCAGGAAAATGATACAGCCTTTAAAAATGTAAGTTTGTGAACTGGAGAATTTCTCATCAACCTGTAGCATGAGGGAGAGTGGACTTATTATACCTACGATAGCCTGGAGGTGGGGAGGGAGAGCAGTGTGGCTCTAATTGTTGTACTGTGTCCATTATGCAGCCTTTCATGTGCCCTTCTCAGGGTATCTGCGGTTGCTTTTCCTCTTATTTCCTTCCCTCTTCTGTGTTTGCAGTTCAGATAAACTACATATGAAAAATGTTCTCCTCTCCCCAAAACACAAAGTAGCCCAGCAATAAGCAACATGCAGGGACTGTGTAAAACTGAGAGCTTTAGCTCTGCATGAGGAAGGAGATGAACGTTTCCTCGTGGAAGCAACGTCCACCTTGCAGTCATGTCTCTGCATTGTGACTGGCTTGCGTGTTCAATCTTTGCCTTGTTCAAAAGGGTTTCTCTGGGTGGCAAAATGCCTTCCTGAGCTAAGGCCTAGGTGATGTGGGATGGGGCAAGCACAGGAGTGGTGAGCACTGCCCCGCAGAAAGGATTGATGATCAGGGTTGTGTTCTTGGAAGAAGTTGGGGAAATTCTCAGTACTGATCTTTCTGCCTTTGAACTTTTGATTATTCTTCAACTAGGAGGAAAAACATGTCCTGCTGCTCCATTTGTGGGGGTTGGTATTTTTTGTTTGTTTTGGTTTGGTTTTTTGTAGCTGGTATACTAAATATGCTGAGCTGGACTTTATGAGAGTTTTGACGATACACTACCTGAGAATGTGGTCTCTTCTCCTGTTTTACGGTCTGTGTTTCTGAGGTTTCTGATTCTCCAGAAATAAAACAACTCCTACTTAGTCTCATCTGTACAGTTTTCTCACTCTTTCTGAGCCACTAACCTTCTACCCCATCTGTAAATGCAGGTTTAGAAGCAGGAAGAACTATGGTACTTGGATGAAATACTAATGACAGAACAGTGCATTTGTTGATTCACAGTTGCTTGCGAATTGCTTTTGAATATCTTTGCATGTTGAATTTTAAAAAACGGCTCACCATATGGGCAATATGAGTTGAACTGCCATGTTGCAGAAAACTCTGGTGAACATATTGGGGAAGATAGAAGTACTTAGTCTTTGAAGATTCTTTTTTTTTTTTCTGGGGGGGGGAGGGGGACACACAAGCTTCATCTGAATCTACTGTAATTAATATTTTCCTTGTTCATCCTCTGTAGTTCTGCAACCTCAGAACAAATATGGGATATTGCATTTCTGGCCAGGCACCACTGTTCAGATGTGATCTGAGACGGCATATCTGCAGATACCTGCACTTCTGACTTCCCTACAGCTGTGCATCAGGTCAGGATACACCATATGCCATGGCAGAATTGTCTCATCTCTGTGCTGGAGATGCTAAGTCAATCACACAGTTTTTGCTATGAATTTTGACTGATGACAGAGCTGTCTTGGACAGAACATACCATTCCTAGTACCTGCGTTCGCATATTTAGAGTATGTTCTGATAGCTCTATGTAGCATCACACTGTGCCACAAAAAAGAACTTAAAATATTAGTTTTGCAACATCTGGCTGTACAGTTGCCACTCCAAGTTATTTCCCCAGATGCAAAAGGTGGCAGCAGTCCAAGAAGTTCCAGTTTACTTTAACAGGCTCGTCTGTACTTTGCTTTTCAACAGTCCCAGTGCATCTTTCAGCCATTTGTTTTAGCTTTAAAACACTCCTGTGAAGTACAAGCTCTGCTTGCTAAATGGAGAATTGAGACATGGGGCAGGACAACATGAAACCTGCAAGTAGGCGCAGACGTGTCTGAACTCTCTTTGTTTGTGGCCCTGGTTAGCTGGTGAGTGTCTGCGCCTGGCCATATAGCCAAGCTCTAAGAACACAGAGAAGACAATAACATAACTCAAATCCCTGTGCCCAGTCAAGGGCTTCTCTTCCAGGCCATACCGGCTGGGGGTGTTATGGAAAACATATATTCCTTAAAATGTCATTAGGAAGCTGTGCTTCTTCACGAGTAATTCAAGTCCTGTAATTTCTGCAGCTTTCTGTGCAGTTGTGCTTGTGTTCTCAAATCCCTCCAGAATGTGGTTCAGGGTTTCCCACCTTCCCAGCACTCCTGGACACAGCTTTCCTTCTGCAGATGGGTTACAAGTGATCGCGGGTGAAATAACTCATCCTTCTGAATCGCCTCGGTGACAGCAAGAACTAGTGATGACAGCCTGATTTAAAGTTGTCTGTAATATAATGAGCAGAACCACAAGTAGAGGGGAATTAGCCGATTACTGTTGCTTAGGGATTGCTTTGTGAGGTTACTCCAAATTAATTGTTTGGGAGCTGAATTAGCATCAGATGCCTCCAAGGGACAAGTGGTTAATTGTAATGAGTTTTTGTGTTATGCTACTCCCTGACAATAAGTCTGTTTTTGGGAACAGGGCACTTCAAGAAGGTGTCCATTATAAATAGAGGTTGGAATAAACTCAAGTTCTGGTAGTTTATTATTAGAGGTAGTCTAGAGAGAGAATTGAACAAATTTCAGTATATTTAACAGATGCTTATCAATCACTGCAATAGAAGACGTTGTGAAAACTTTTAAAGGAGGGAGAGTGTCCTCCCTGCATGCTTTGAAGGCTCTGTGTGTGTGTACATAAACCCAAAACATACAAATGTCCCAGCTGACGTCTTGTGTTGTGACAAGTCATCTCAGATTGTGTCAATCATATTGCCTTGTGCTATATTAAGTGACATACTGTAATGTGATTGATACAAAATGAAATGACACATCATTGTGCAAAATATCATCTGGAAAATTTAGGAAACTACTGAGGAGTGGAAGCTGATCTTAGACTGTGTCCTTTCAAGTTTTGAGGCAGGAAAACTAAAAAAGTAAAAGAAACTCTGGAATCAGACCTGCTGCTGCCATTGAGAGTAAGGTCAAGGGTGCTCTACTACCTGAATCTTTTAATGGGTAACTAGTGGATCAGTTTTAAAAAATGCTCTCATTCTTGGGGACTGACAAGTATCTGTGGGTCTGAATTGAATTTCTCTGAACCACTTGGCACATCGTTAATCATTAGTGTATCTGCACCGTACAGGGCTGCAAGCTAAATGCAACCAGTTTCAGTTCAGGGAAGAAAGCCCTTTCAAAACAAAACCAAAACACTGCTCCTGTTCTGCATCTGGATTTTTCTTTTCTCCCACCCACTCTTTTTTTTCTTTTCTTTTTTTATATGTTAACTGAAATCTCAAATACTGAGATGTCTCTAGACCAGAGCACAAAGTGCAGTAGGGTCTGGAGTGTCCTACTGTGACACCTCTGAAACGCAGCAGCATGAGTGAGTCACCACTAAGAGCTGTAAAGCAGCTTCTTCTCGAAGCAGAGAAGCTTCTCATCCTTAGGGCTTCCTAACCTGTGGGCAGTGATGCAGGTGGGCACCTGGCTTGGAGCTGGTGGGTAAACGCAGGCTGAGAGCTTCCTCCTTCATACCTCCATGTCATGGTCCCTTGCTCTTACCACCTGCAGGTGCCTGAGCAAACTAACCTTGGGAACGTGTGTTGGTAGCATTGTGTTATGCTGATTGCTGGAGCAGTAACTGAAGCAAAAATTTCCTGGAAATGAGTATTGCTCTGAAATGAGAGCATTAAAGCAAACAGGAACTTTTCAATTAGGTCAGCTTCAACAGTTGATGCTGTCTAGCAGGATTTAGGGGTTGCTTTCTTACTCTTGCTGGGAAAAATGGTTTGGGGACAAAAGTTTAAACTTAGCTTGGTGCTGCCAGTGGTTAATAAAAGGTAGAATAAAGCCAAGCATTTTGAACATGAAGACCATAGTCTACTCTGGATTGCAACAATAAATCATTATCTATCTTTTTATCATAGTAGAAAATACAATAAATAAACAAGAGTTAAGCACTTGTAAGATATTCAGTAAGTTTTCTACTTTGACAGCCTCTCATCCCTTTCCTTTTAGCTGTGGAGACTAAGGTTTTTCCCTGATGGGGAGATAATAGCGATAAGTTGTCCTTTCCAGAGACAGGAGGGTTGTGTTAGAACTGTTATTGTTGCTGCTGTCTCAGAGCCTAATTCCCTCTCTACCTTGAGGACAGAACAAGAGAAACACACAAAGACAAAGAAGGACAGAGAAGTCAGGGGAGCTACTTCTCTGTTTGATGCTGACTCTTACCTACAACTTCATGCTAGATGGAGACACAAATAGATTGTGGTCTTTTCCTGGCCCATTTTTATCTGCTTTGGGCTGTTTATCATTGCCTTTTCTTAAGCATTGTTTACAGCAGCCTTGGCAAGCCTAGCAAAGCTCCTTCAAAGAGGAAAAAAAAAAAAGAGGGAAGAAACAAGCATAAGGAAGGCCACTCCAGAAGGTGGTTTCATTTGCCTTTACAGATGTCCAGGATTTAGCCAGCACTGGGGAAAGTGCTGAAACCATCTCTCTGGGACAAAGAAAGCCCAGCAGTGTTATGGGGAAATCCGAAAGTTCTCAGTGTAGCTATTTGAAGAAATTGTAAAAATATTAGTATTTGTTCTGGCTGTGATTTGTGTTAACTGGTAGATGCCACTTGGGTAAATGGGCTGAAATGGGTCTTGTTAACTCAAGTAACATAGTATGTATCTGACTGAGATTTGAGATTTGTTTGGTGATCATGACATCCAGGCATGAAACGAGATGCACAGAGTGTGGAGAAGCAAGGCATTTAAGCTCAGCACTGCTTTAAATTGTCATCTCTACAGCTCTTGGCATGTCTCCAGCCAGCTCTGAGCACAGGAAGAATAAATTGGGTCTTTCTGTACCATTGTTATAGGCTTGTTGCAAAGAGATGTGATCTTTGGACGTAGGTGTATGGACAAAATTAAACATTAGTTGAACCCATTTGTATGCTTGCAGGTTTCTGAGGCAAGTCGCCAATGTTACTCTTATTCCTCATGTGACTGCTCTTGGTCCAGATCAGATGTGCCTGGAGGGTACATGCTAGAGGTGTGGGTGTTGCAGAGCCATATGACTACCAGAATAGTAGCGTGAGGGTCTGCAAAATACTAAATGTTTATCTAGAGCTTATAAAAAGCTTTTAAAGCTTGTAATCAGCTTCAAAATATTCATCAGGACAATTCTACCACGTCCTGGTTGAAACCGAGTCAGAACTGTGCCCTTTCCTAAGATATAACACTACTGCTTTTCCTGCAAGGCAGAAAATGTCTGTGAGGTTAGTGCATCGTCAAGGGTCACAAGAATAACCAAAATCAGGTTTGTAAATGGATGACTTCGGTTCCTTGCCAATGTTTGGCTTTGTCCAACATTAGGTACCATGTAGCTGGATACTCCTAAAAATATTTGCAAGTCCAGTTTCACAGTCTTTAATTAGAACTTCGTTACTAATTCAATACTGAACTTTATCATTCCTCTGTTAAAAGCAAAAAGAAAAAAAAAGGAATCAGTCATCTGGTGAAGGAGTGGGAAATATGCTTTATAAGCAGTCCTATGGCTGGAATTGTTACCAGCAAATAGGCAAAACAGAGCCTGGGAAGACTATGAGGATAATTTGTGAACTTGGAGACTTAAATACACAGCCAGTTTAGTTAAATAAACCCAGTTTCCCCAGAGATAATACAAACAAAAAAATACCAAAGCAGGATAATTTTTTCCTTAACCCACACTTAAAGAAAGAGGAAGGCGGGAATAAAGAGGTGCCACATCTATTTGACTTTGGAACTAAGTGCAGTCCTTCTTATTTTATCCAAATTTCCTCTGAATTAATGGTTGCTATTCTGTAAATGGTCATACCCTGATGGTCAAAGCACAACTCTCTTTGCATTGATGTGTTGTGTGGTGATGCGGAATGTAGAAATTCATTAGTCATTCATAAGAAAAGGCAAATGAGTCAGAGGATACAGGGCACCTTCCAGAGATTGAACTGCAGAGTGCTACAGCCAATTTCTCAGCTGCTTTAAGCTGGCAAACCCGAATGAGCTGTGATGGAGTATTTTAGAAATGTGGCCTTATTTTCTTTTTGTTTTGCTCGTGCAACAAGGTGCCTAATGCTTTGTAGTGGGTACTGCTGTTTGCTCGGTAATCAGATGCCCACATGAACTAATTTAATAAATGGATATAGTCTTCTGTAATTTTTTTTCCTTCTCTGCATGTCAGTGCTCTTTTTCTGAATGGAGTTCAATTATTATTATAGCATATATTACTTTGGATCATTTTACCGCCCAATCAATACACATATCTGTATAATAAATATTGACATTACTTTAATGTTCTACAATGTTCAGTATGTCAAGGCTACTTCAGTCAGAAGCCACCCATTACCGCTTGTTTCTAACATTTCCTGTTCATTCAATGTGAAAAAATTTGCTGCACAAGCTTGTCTTCTGCCCTGATTTCAAAAGAGAAATGGAGGTAAGCGCAGTGCCCTTGCATTAATGTGCTGGGCAGGATGGGTCAGACTCTTTTCCTCTAACTCTTGCATGTGTCATTTGATCTCACCTATACTTTCTGTTTCTCCTTCCAACCATTTTTTAATCTCATCTGTTAGAATTGGTAGGTACTTGGGACTGTCTCTTGAAGTGTATTTCTACAGAGCACAGCGCAACAGGGCTCAGATTTCACTTATAACTCACCTCATGATGCTAATACATGGGCTGGTGTGGGAACAGTGATCAGTGCATGTTAGAGGAAGCAACACCACACACAGGCACATGAAAGATGAGAGGTGAGAACAGCGCGATTTTGTTACTTCTCTCCTGTAATGTCTTGCACTGTTTTCAAGAGAAGAGGAACTAGGGGAGAGATGTGCCATAAAACAGTGTTAGATGTTGTACTACCAGCTGCACAAACTATCAATTGCGAGGAAAATACAGCATCTTTTTCACTTATCAGAGTCAGATTTTCACTTGCGCTATTTCTGTGCAACCGTAGGGATTTCAGTGGCTGCTAGCGATGGTATCTGGCTCAGCATGTTCAGTGAAACACATATGGCTAATCATTGAAGTCTGAAAACACTGGATCATGATTCTGTCTGTGTTGTGAAAAGCATGGCAAGAGTACTTGATGACTGCATTCAAGTGGTAAAAATTGCCACTTTTGGTGTTTTCCATCTGGGAGAATTTTGCCTTATTTTCTACCGAGTCGTCATAATATCTGTCTGGCATATGTACCATTTTAACACAAACACGTACATGTATCTGCATATGTATAACAAAATATCTACATTCCACCTTCTCTATTATACAGCATGGCAGCATCGCAGTAACAAGTATGAAAAATCATAATCTGTTTACGTACAAACACACATGTATGTATGCCCATGAAAGGAAAAAGCCATTCAGATTGCCTGATCTTCTAGGGTGCCCGTTCCTGGTGGCTCCTGCAGCCTGCGAATTGAAGTAATCATGATGATGTAAGGGAGGTTATCTGCAGTAAGGGACTAAACACAGCCCAGAGTCACCAAGTTGAAACTGGAGTTGAAAGACAAGTGTATTTAGAATTGCCAAGACATCATTAGAAATAATGTTCCCTAGAAATACTGTTCCCAGGTGACTGCTAGAGGAAATGCTGCAGTAACACGTTGGCACTGGAAGCCAAAGGGAGATTTGTTGAGAAGTTGAAGATTTTGGGGCTAGGAATTCTACTGGCATGGTTTCTCAAGTCTTTCCCACCCTGTGTCAATGCTTAAGGTGCAACATATCCTGGACAGTAGTTGTTCCACTGTTGTTTATAGTTGCTGTGGTTTTGTTGCTCATAGCTTTGAATTGTCACAATTTTTATGTAGGCCATATTGAACTGTGAAGCTAATGTCTATACTGGAGTGAACAGTATTTTGTATGATTATCATTAATTTTCCATATACTTGTTATGTGTAAAATACTAATAAACTACTAATTAATTGTTATTCTTTATGAAAAAGGTTGTTAATAAGTTTTGGGGGGGACCAGGGGGAAGGAGTTATTAGTAATGTCTATATAGTAAGGCACTTGGCACTGGAGACAAGAAACCAAATGTTTTGTCAGTTTTTCAGACCTGAAATCTCTCATTTTATTGTATCCTATTTATGACAACTTTAATTGAAACATTACACTAGGGAGAGCAACTACCCAAAACAGTTCCAGTTTGATCTGATGAGTTCAAATGAACATACACTTGCATCTCTGTGTCCCTTATAAAACCCACACTCTGTTCTTTTAATAAGGCTTGGATGAAAGACTACAAAGGTTGCTGGAGATTCCTGAGTTAACCAGGAAATGCCTCTTAAAGCACCTTGTTGATCTCATCCCTTGATCTGACATTCAGCTCACAGCATCTGTCTCTGGCCTCCACTCTTGTGCTTAGTTAACTTTATTTGGCATTTTGACTGCCCCAAGCTTTTGTGATATCTAGTTCAAAGGGTTCAAAACATTATTAGAGCATTTATTGCTAGGCCAGCATTACCTTTTGCCCAAGTGACAAGCTGATAGGGAGCCTATCAAAGGCACTGTCAGGAAGTGCATTTATTCAGTGTGCCACAGAGAAGCCTTAGGTCGCTTTTTTCTCCTTTTAATTTTATGACACTCCAATGATGATCAGGTTATTCTGTGCTCACAGAGAGACATTTTGAGCTCAGTCCTCTTTAGTTGTAATGTTACCTGCTTTTTTTCTAGGCAATGCTCAACCAACACTTCCTTTTTACCAAATTCTGCTAACATTGGTGCTCAGAATCTGGGAAGGTATTTCTGTTTTTCCAAGGCAAATGAAATTCCATGGACTATTTCTTCCTTCCTAAGAGCAAAGGCCGGCAGACTTAATGTCGCTTCTCAGCACCAGAAAAAGTGCTGACCCAGCTGGGGGCACTGGGATTCAAAGCTCGGTCCTCAAGAGCAGATGGTTTAACAGGCTAGCCCATTAATCAACTCTGCTTCCTCAAACACTATGTTGTACTTTTTTTTTTGGCGATCTAGTGCTGGGTAAGAGAAATGTAACTTGTTTGGTTGGTTTTTTTTCAAGAGATGGCATCCAACATGCATGTGCCATTGTATTTCTATTATTTACACTTACTGAGCTAAAATGCAACAGATGTTTATAAGCGATTACAACTAAATTCTTCATTGAATGAATCCCATGCATCTTCAAATGCTTTGAATGCTTCTCAGTGTAAAAACAGAATTTGTTTCAGGTGGACAGGATAATCCAGTGCTGGGATTTACTGGTAGTTACCAGAGGTAAAAAAAAGAGTCAGCTAACAAAATCTGTAGCACAGTCAGACAGGTAGAGGAGTCCCAGAGCCTCTTAATACACATAACCTAAAATGAATTTCTTTCATTTCTGGTTAAGCCCCTGAATACTTGTATAAATGCTTGAAAAGGAATGAAAAGATATTGAAGGAACAGAACATTTCTATTGCTCCCTGTAAAGGATCTTTAACTGAATGGGAGTGCATTCCTGCCAGGCCGCCTGTAGAAGTAAGCTCATGTGTGATAATTCCTTTACATTCACAGCCAATAGCTCGTGGACCCAAGGGATGAAATGATATTTTAATCTGACTTTGTTCTCTCTAACCCCTTCACATTTGAATGCCTAGAAGCATGCTGTTCTAGGGCTAAGTAGGGTAGTGCTGTGGAAACTCGTGCAAGGAGTCCCATGTGAAACAGTCTTAAATGGTACTTTTTCTTCTCTTTTATTTTTTTTTACATAAGGGTTTAGCGTTTGTGAAAGGTAGTGAATCAAAGTTTTTTTGGAGGTGGTGACTCCATCAGCTTCTCAGCATGTGCTGTCTGTCCAGCCCACCCCAGTTTCTTGCAGCAGGGATACCTTTCCAGAAATGAGAGAAGTCTCAAGGATGTCCCCATCTTTGCCCCCTCTGCATAGACAATATCATGCGGAGTACGAAGTGAAGGCATTCCAGTTAGTGCTATCTGCCTTTATCTTTACCTGCTCAGAAGGAGCTACTTACAACTGCATAGTGAGCATGAGTTAGCATATTTTTAAGTCACTGATAACGTAGACTGGATTGATCTCAGTGATTGTACAACCCTGTGCCACATTTATATTTTTATTCATCCCCAGTGAAGCTATTTCACGCAGGACAGCGTGCATTGTAGTAATATGCGTATCACTGCTTGCATACTCCATCAAGATGCATGTCCCCCATGTGTCAGATGCTGAAAATAAACATGGTTGGCACTAGCCCATGTTCCAAAGAGCTGTGAGGTAGGCAAGAGCAAGGGCTGTGCCCCAGCATGGTATATTTATCCCCCGACGTTAGGAATGAATAAAATTGCCTCTGCTATCAGGATAGAGAAGTAGCTTTTTGCTAAAGGGCCGCACTGACTACCTCAGGAGTCTTCTCTGTAGTCATTGAGTGTGTGTGGATCCTCAGCATGTAACTCGGGTGCCTGAAGTTAGATAGTAACTCTTTTGAGTGTAAATTGCGCACAAAGTCCTTGTTAGGGCCAGGTACTGCACCCAGGTCTCCCAAGCTCTGGTGCATTTGTATCTGGCTGCTCTTCTATAGCTAAACTTAGACTGAAGTGAGTTGTCATCTGAACCAATAGCTGGAGCTCATTTTTCAGAGTAACCCTGTGCTACTGGATGTAACTTCTGTCCAATATTTTCAGTCTGTTAGACTAAAAATGTCCAAGGCTTCATATATTGCTGTTCATAACTGACTGACTACTTGAGTCACTTGAATATTCAAAGTAGATGATAAGTAACACTGACGTATGCAGTTTCCTCATCACTGCAAGGCTGAACTAAGGTACTCTAGGCTTCAGGCGAGAAGTTATTGCAGGCCATAGTATGCGCCAAATTCACCTTGAAGAGCACAGGCAGTGGAAACTTCACTGACTTCAATGAAGACGTAGCCCCTGTATCACATGTAGATTTGCCCCAGAACGTGTTTGGGGTTGTTTTGATCTCTCCTGTTTCATTTTGGTTCCATTTTTTCCAGTCTCTCTCCAATGTTTTACAGAGCAGAGATGAACTGTAAAAAACTACTAAACCCAAGGCCTTCCAGGGACTCGGCAAAAAAAGACATTAAGCAGATGGGGATTTTGGAAAGGTGGTGTGGTTAGGATGGGGGAGAAGAAGTAGGAGAAAGTGTCTGTGATCTGAATGTTACTTGATGCACAAGCACTTTGCTGCTGCTGCAATTTTAGCCCATCATTCATTGTTTAAGTATTCCTTGACTTAGTGTTTTATCTAACCATATGAATAAAATTAAGATATTTTTGTATGAGGGGCTTGGGATGCAGATTCATTCCTTAGCATGTGAAGCACAAGTAGTACACTGTGTAGTTTTAGGTCTGGAAATTCAGCTTGCAGAAGAAACGCAAGCCTCTTGACAGGAAATATGTCAAGTAAATTGTAACCCTACTGAAGAGGTGCTCTGTGCAATGAGTGGGGTTGCACAGGACACCTCACCTCTTAGATCCTTTTAGGAGATTTCCTTTGTTGCTGTGAAAATGAGTCCAACCCTACATAAAATAATCATGTCAACTAACCTGCTGAACACTAAGCATGGCTGCCATGTGTAAGCTCTTCCTTGCAGACTCCTTAGTAAGGATTCTCATGTGAACACCAAAACAGTAATCCAGCCGACAGTATGTGATGCTCTTAACCTGTACATCAGGAGGAAAAAAAAAAAAAAAAAAGAAATTCAAGAAGACTATTTGTGTAAACATTTTTTTAAAAAATCTGTTTAGTCTTGAAAGGCAAAGGGGGCTTCTCCATTGAGTCGGATGACAGCAGACCCTCGCTCTCAGTCCTTAGGTGGCTTGAAGGCTTTGCCAAGAATGTTCTGGAATACCATTCCCACTTCATTATGGAGCGGGCTTTGCAGTACTGCGATGCCATGGTGGAAACTGCTTCCTCTCACAGTCCCCTGGAAGTCAAGACTGTGAAGAAACTAGGCAGAAATCTCAATTTGGGTCAAATGACCTGTGTAATTTTAATATTTACAATAGATTGTAGAAAACCGTATACTAATGACTTTATATTTCCTTGACTTGGAGACAGCCAATGAGTATTTGTATTTGAAATATGGCATGAAATATTCCCAATAGCTGTCCTAAATAAACATGAGAGTGTTTGCATTACCTTTTCACCTGTAGCAAATTAAAGTACTCCTTAGCCATTGGCCATGAGTGAAACCAAGATCAATCTCTATAATTCTACAAGCCATCATATAAATATGTTCTGACTGTGTTTTTGTACATTAATCACAGAAGATTATGAGGCACATGCCATATTGTGCATATTTCTTGCAAGCAAAATAGAACTGTCTGCAGTTCTCATTGCAAAACTATGGAATGGACTGAATCATAAAAAAAAACATACAGGAAAATCTGCTATTTCAGTACAGCTGTTCAGTATTTTTGGACAGTTGACACTTTTTTTTTTTTTTTTTTACAAAAATAAAGCATAAGTATTTTTTTTACTAGAAATAGTGAGACAAATTCATTAAGTGGATAATTTAAATTCACAAAATAGATCATTTCCTTTCTTCCCAAATCTTGCTGAGCAAACAACATTCCTTATTGCTATTTCCCCAGAGTTTTATTTTTTTGAGTTTCCACATCCAGACCCAGCAATAATATCCAGTTTTCAAACATAAATGGCAAAGAAGACGACAGCTTGCTACAGTTGTAACACCATGTGCTGTGACTCTCTGTGCTCTCTCAATCCATCACTTCAGACACCACCACGGTGGGTGGATGGTGACCGGTGTACTGAAGGGAACCTTGCTGGTAATACAAGCAAGTTGTGCTCTGTCATATGATGTGTGGAGAAGATCAGTAGTGGAGATCATGAGTATAAATCATTGTGGTTCAGGTTAGAAACTAGCCTCTAACAAGTGAATTTTAAAAAAATAAATCTGTAAGAATTCATACTCATTAGAATAGTTTCTTGGTGGAATTAATTTTGTACTTACTCAGATATGGTCTTCAAGGATTTATGTGCTCAAACCCACTTTTACAGTTTCCGTTGCTGTTTTGGTGAAGATACTTGGCATGTTGAGTTACTCGCCTCTTCTCCCCGCATCCTCTGTCATATTTAGAGTTTTGTCAGTTCAGACAAGGCAGGGGCTCCCTCTTTGTGCAGAAGAGGGGAGCTGGAAGAGCATATTCCTGAAGATACGCATCCTTAGAAAGGGATTTTAGCAGTCTGAGGAGGAACATCAGTTAGAAGATTGGGGAAGAGTGGCTGGAAAGCTGCCCGATGAAAAAGGACCCTGGGGTGTTGGTTGACAACCGGCTGAACACGAGCCAGCAGCGTGCCCAAGAAGGCCAACGGCATCCTGGCTTGTATCAGGAACAGTGTGGCCAGCAGGAGCAGGGAGGTGATCTTACCCCTGTACTTGGCACTGGTGAGGCCGCACCTCGAGTACTGTGTTCAGTTTTGGGCCCCTCACTACAAGAAGGGCACTGAGGTGCTGGAGCTTGTCCAGAGAAGAGCAATGAGGCTGGTGAAGGGTCTAGAGAACAAGTCTTTTGAGGAGCGGCTGAGGGAGCTGGGGCTGTTTAGTCTGGAGGAGGCTGAGGGGAGACCTTACTGCTCTCTACAACTACCTGAAAGGAGGTTGTAGTGAGGCAGGTGTTGGTCTCTTCTCCCAAGTAATTAGCGATAGGATGAGAGACAATGGCCTCAAGTTGTGTCAGGGGAGGTTTAGATTGGATATTAGAAAAAATTTCTTTAGTGAAAGAGTGGTCAGGCGTTGGAACCGGCTGCCCAGGGAGTTGGTGGAGTTACCATCGCTGGAGGCGTTCAAAAAAACGTGTAGATGTGGCACTTCAGGACATGGTTTAGCAGGCATGGTGGTTTTGGGGTGATGGTTGGACCTGATGATCTTAGAGGTCTTTTCCAACCTTAATGATTCTATTCTATGAAGGGTCAAAACATGCTTACAGAGATCTTGTTGCCTTAGATCTATAAGAAACTGGCCTCAGCTTTCTGCCATGTGATAGTCTCTAATGCCATGGGGGAATAAACTCTTAACGAGATGTGAGGCCTTGTGAGGATACAAGTCCTGTTGTGGGAAAGAAGGCAAGGAAAGAGAAGGGTGATATCTGAAATGTAGGAGTGAAAGGCCTGAGAACATACTCTCTGCTAGGAGAGCAACAAGGTACAGCAGTTTTCCTCTGCTGGCCAGTAGCTTGTTCTCCCTCTCTCTCTGCCACATGCCACTTGATCATTACCTTAACTGGCAGACAGTTATGCTACATTGCGCTACTGTACTGTCAATAGTATCTGGGTTATTAAGTTTACCACAGTGCTTTTATGAACTAAATCTTGGAAACTGCAGTACATCTGCGTTACTGGAATGTACCTCACACAGCTTCTAACAAAATGCTTCGATAATCAGATAACTAAGCAATGTGGAAATGCATGTTTAAAGAGAAAAGCATATGCAAAGTTGTTTGCTCAGTGCCCAGTTCTGCAAGATAGTAAAGGTGTCTACGTGCTCCCTCCTCCCTTCAGGTCGTGGGAAGTTGAGGGTACTCAGCACCTTTGAGCAGCTGGCTTTAGCAGCACAAATAGCACATTGCATGATTTCTTCACACAGTCGTTCATAACGTTACTGTGGGACTTGAACAGGGACACTTGTACAGAAGTTCCTGACAGCTTTTTTTTTTTTTTTTTGTCCTTAGAAAAGCACATTGAAGGTTCACAGTCCAATTCCTTGCTTGAAGGCTGCCTCACTGCCAAAAGAACTTCTTAAAGTAGTTGAAAGGTGGATTCTACTAAGTGCCTCTGATTATTTGGTTTGTCATTCAATTTTAATTATGAAATCCTCTTGGAAAACTGAGCCCTCTTTTGGTCAGTGCTCTTTTGCATCAAAGATCTCCCTGTTCTTTGAAGGTTTTGGGTACAAAGCAGGAATATGGCTAAGAGCTGAGGGAGAGGTCTACTACTGACGGAGATCTAGAGGCCAATATGTTTGAGTGTTATTGCTGTAATAGAATAGAAAACCTTCTAATTTCATGAGTTCCAGACAAATTGTACTCCTTTCGAGCAATAAAGTTTTCTCTCTGTTAGTTAAGGAATGGCAAATGTTGTGGACTACTGGAATCTAAGCACTGCAGGAAAAAGGGTGGAAACAACTTACACACAATAGAAGAAAGCTATGTCTGGCGTGTGTGATAAGGTTTGAGGAACAGGAGAAAATAAAATTGTCGAGGACTGTGACTCTGTAAATGCTGAACAAAACGGGGATGAGCAGGGGAATGATGGATGAGAATAACATAGAGCGGTCACAGTGCACTCTTCAGGGCCTGGAAGAAAAACAGAAGTACTCCCTGCTGCAAAACAGCTCTTCCAGTAGAGAAGGTGGGTGCAGGAGCCTCTCTTCACCCACTTGTTCTACCATTTATTGCTATTTCCAGAGCAAAGCCGCAGTGTGGTGAAGTTGAATATGGCTTTGTAGATGTCTTGGGATGACTCTCCTTGTTCATAAGACTGTATCAAGCTCAGATTAAAACTAGAGCTACAAGAGGAAGAAATTGCATAAGTAAAACTAAGGTCTGGTGAGAATAATGGGCTTGCCCAGAGGGGATTTTGTGGTGTTGGCTTTGGTCCTGGCCGTAACGTTTTATGATACTGTAGTTTCCTTGCCTTTGTACTAAGGTCCTATTTCTGTGTGGCTCAACAGATGTCATAGGTGTGTTGTAAATATGTTTGAAAGATGTCCAAGCATACCTACAGGAGGTGATCAAGATAAGCTACAGTGATGGGCAGTTCGTCAACTACCTATTGGAATGAATTTGCCATCTATCATAACATGGATGAATCACAGTCCAAAGCCCTTATAAGCTATTTGGATATGAAGTCTTAATATTAACCATGAACAAAAAGTAGTCCCTCATATTTGTTTTTTAGACTGTTCATTTTAAAATAACATTAGCTTCTTTTACAAGCTATAATCCCCAGTCACAGATAGTCATTTGGTTTAGCCAAAGTACTTTGCTGGAGCATACCAAGATGCTTTGCCTTAGATTTTATTAGAGGATGATGTCTTTCTGACATCAGTTACGTTCAGCATCAATTTAATGTCTGCCATATTCCCATCAGAAGGGTAGGAGGAGTGGAAGGAGCCCGTTAATCCATCTAAACTAATAATGCTTTTTTGGCCTTAAAATGTAATGATCTAATTCAGTGCGTTGTCCTTGTGATCTGACCACTTCAGTAAAGACATTTTTCTCTTGTAAAACCATTTTGCCCACTTGGATGTCCTTGGGAAAGGCTTTACAGCCCAGGGCTGCCACGTCAGATGAGAGCTGTGTGTTGCATCACTGGCCTGTCCCAGATGCTTTTTGTGTCTGACTCTGACTTGTCCTGAGTGAGACATCCATCATGTTGCAGAGGATTCCTGGCTTCAGCATGTCACACAGTGCCAGTTATAATTATAGCCACTAAGGTCCACACCAAAGAGGTTAAAAGGAGATGCTGTAAACTTGGACAACCTTGCTACTGTTTCTGAGGGCTAGATTTATTCTCTGGACTACTTCAGTCTCCCTCCAGAGAGTTCATTGTGTAAGTCAGTATGACAGATTTATCCATGCTCACAGAGACTGTGGCTGTTTTCTCACTAGGCAGGTGGAAGGAGAAAGCAGCATAAAGACAGCTGCCAGCTGAGAGGTCACAGTTGAACTCATGCCATGGAACGGTCATAAATTATGAATCTTCCAAAGAGTTACAGCTTCTGCTCTTATTTCTGTCTTGTCCTAAATTTCTCAGCTGCACTTCTATTTATTTTAGGCATGTCATTATCGTCTGCAAAGGTCACCGAGTGATTGTTGGGCAGAGTTTCACCCAAAGAGTACAGAGCACAGCTCCTGACCACTGATCAGTGAGGTTTCACACGACGTATCTGACTTCTTCCTGTTGTCCTCCCAACACCAGCACCATGTGTATCTGACACGTCTAATTGCGCCTGGTATCAACCCATTTTACTTTCACGGCCTTAGTTTATGCACTGATTGGCAATGTTATCAAAGCCATTCCCAGCAGAGTAAAGCAAGTTACTCAGCGTTAACTGGGGGAAGTGCTGTAGGTGATGAGACTGGAGATGCTCATTGAAAGTCCATACCAACCCTCAGTGGTGTTCAAAGGTCTGCCCTTGATATCAGTGGGATTAAGCCCTGCATGTATAATCCTGCATGGTAAAAAATATGTTCCTGTGTGACGCAGAGCTCTGAAATCTCATTGCTAGGAGTGGAAGGAAGCATGTAGGGGCTGAATTTCAACTGGTATAGATCAGTATAGCTCCTCTGAGGAACTGGCACTCAGCACCTTGCCTGATCGTGCTCTTCAATCAATGTGTTTTTTTTTTTTCCTGGTAGCATCTGTGCATATCCTTCAGTATTTACCACCTTTGAATACTTATGCACTAAGTTTAGAATAGCCATTCTAAACTTCTACGAATAGCAGCTGCCCCATTGCTGCTCCAAGTACCATCTATTCTTAGTCCAGCCAAATTCCCCACAAATTCTTTTAAGGCCTGACTCTCTTTGCTTAAGTGTATGTCATTGACACCATCTCCCTCCGACATTAGTCCTTCTACTGCTCTGTCTGCTGTTTCCATTTGTATGATATACATGGTGTAGGCCCAGTTTAATTACAGCTTATTCACTGGAGCAGTAGCATGTACACTCACATGGATGTTTGTGAGCAGTTCTACTGGCATCAGTGGATTAGTCATGTGCTTAAAGCCAGGCTGGTGCATGCAGGGCCAAGTCCTTTAGGGTCTGTAGCTTTTATGGACTGAGGTCACTGATTTTGGAATTTAACGTGGGTTCCCTATGTCTTTGGTAAGGCTTCTGTTTTCTAGAACTGTTTAAAAACTTCAGTTTAAAGGTAGAACTGCATATTGGGAGTGATACCAAGTACTGCAGTTGCAACAGGGGATTTGAGATACGCTGTGGGGAACCATGGTGGCCACACAGCTCCTCAGGAATAGTCCCTCACAGCACCTTTTCTGTCACAGGCTGACTTTGCAAAAAGCAGGTGGTGGAAAGGAAACCAGGCAAGCAAGAAAGCAAAGAAGACTGGCCTTTTTATTGCTAGTAAAATTTTCTTTACTGCCAAAAGGTCTTTGAAGCAAAAATACCAGCTTGCTGGGTGGCATCCACAACCTGAATTTAGCTTTAACCATATGGTAGCACAGTGTCAGATTTCTGCTGGCGCATACGGCTTCCCGCCAAGTGCCTTCCAGGTTCTCAGTGTCTCTGCAGTATTTCTTCCCCTCTCCCTTAGATTTTGGGATACATCGTGTTTGCTCCTGCAGTTTTTTTCAGTTGTCCAACATTCCACTTTCTTGATCACCAGAACTGGTATGATCTTGATTTCCTTAAGCATTTCTCTTTCTCCTCTGGGAAATTTATGTCTCTTTCTGGCATCTGTCCCCTCTCCTCTCTGCACACTCAGGCGAAGAATTCATTTCATTTTTTTTTCCCCTTAAACAATGCCCTTACTACTTGTGTCAATAAATTACCCTTGCCATTTTTAAGAGGCCCTTCTGTCTCCTTCACTGCCCTCTCCTTCCATATGTACTTAAAAAATGTCTAATTTATCTTAACCCCTGCTGTGATCTTGCTCCATTCAATTCTCTGTCTTTGCCTTTCTTATAATATTTTACACCAATTTTTCCCTCTGATCTTTACACTTCAGTGCTGGAGCACGTATTTTGTACAGAATTATGCTCATTTCTTAATTAATCTCATTGAATCCTGTGATTCACTGGAAGCACCTTTTTCAGTACTACTGTACTTACTCGAGAGTAACAGTGTAAATTTGTCTTTTTCTGTCTGCCATTCTTCCTTTCTTTTGTCTCACTTGGTAAAACAAAAGTTAAGATCATCCATCTATTATTTGCTTAGAATTTTGCAGGTTTGGTTTTTCTGTTTAGTCATTAATTGTAAACCTCATTACATTACAGATACTGTTATTTAGCAGCCTTTCCGTTCAGACCTGAATCTGCAAGTAATTTGAGTGATATTTTAATGCGCAAAGGAGGGTGTGTGATAATAGATTATCTTCTTCTGTGTCTCTGATACTAAGAAAGTCTTTTTAAAACTAGAAATGTCCCTTTTTTTCCATATACAGTACCTGGAAGAGTAGGACTCTGACCCTGCAGGAAAGACTGAAGATGCAACTGGGAGTGCAAAGAGTTATCAGGGATACTGTAGTACAGTCTTATCCTCCACGAGCGTACGATAAATCACCCTTAAGATCTTACGCTTTAGAAGGGATAAGGTTATTCAAGGGAACAGAGAGAGGGGAGAAAAGTGATCTGACCAAGATTGTTCGGATCTGGCACTATGATGTAAGTCTGTGGAGTACCAGTTCAGTGACCCACACTTCCAACTGGAGCAGTACAGGAGCAGCTTCTGCAGCCAGCTTTCCAATTCTCTCTTCTGTTAAGCTTGCCATTTCTCCCTCTATACTAAGCTAGTGTCACTGGCTATCTTTCAGAAGTGTACCTAGATGCTTTGTGTTTGCACATGCCTCATGTAATATTCCCCAAAGCCGATGCCACCCACCTGCTGAGCCTTTGTGAGAAGAGTATTGGGTTATCCCATGTGAAATCCCAGTGACACACCTTTGCAGGTGTCATTTTGATTTTGAGCATTGCCCCAGAAGTTCTTGCTGCAGCAGGTGAACCTGTTCACATGCTAGCTTCAATGACTTCAAATGGATCTCATTCACAGACTGAGAAAGTTGCAGTAATAAAGTTTGGGTGTCTCTAAAAGTAGTTATATTTTGCCTTTCTTCAGACACTCATCATGCCTTCTACTCTCTGATTTGCTTTTAAAACTGGGGTATATTCCTCTTCCTTAGAAGAGGACACAAGTTGCAAGTAATTGAGAGGCTGAGATCCTGAGATAAGGCAGAAGTGGATTAAAATGCTTTTCCGAAGTTTTCTCAAATTTTACAAATCTTACGTGAAATACCATTGTGGCACATAACAGATCCAGTGGTTAGCCCTGATGGCAGGGGAATCCACGGATATTTTATCAGATTTAAGTGTAACAGTCCTCTCACAAAGAGATTTATATTTGTTAAATCCCTTTATTTACAATCAGAAAAGAAACAGCATCCAGAATGAATGCACATGTTTTTGCCCTTTACATTTGAAGAAAACATGACAGTACATTCTCTAGTCTAATTTTAACTAGACACTTGGTTTCAACATGGGTCTCCCCTGATGCCTTCCAGCCGTGAGTCCTTCCGTCATGTAATATCTGTTACACTGCAGCCATGGAGTCCAGACCCAAGGCTAGATGTAGAGCGACGGCTACACCAGGCAATAAGCAGCTGCTGTTGCTGTCCAAAGCTGTACCAGGCAATTGAAAGCACTGGGGAACAAAAGAGGGTAAGAACAGTTTGTTCCCTGCAAATTTTAAATTTTTTGTTCAAACTCTGCATCACCTCTAAATGAGAATTCTCATATGTGTCTGATCAGATGTAAATAATTTCAAAGTGCGATTGGGTCATTGTTGCTTTTCTTACTGAAGTTTAGGCACACACCCTGATCTGACAGGTGTGCTGCTGTCTTGTATATGAAAAGCTTTTTTTTTCCCCTCCTTTTGACAGTAATAATGAGATAAACTTCCCACCCTTGTCCTGTGCATCCTGTCTTAGAATTTTTTTTAATTTCCCTGCAATTTCCATATGGTTGGAGAGATGCCAAAACTGAATTCAATCTCTCAGAAATCTTTTTATCCTCTTTTTTTCATCTGGTTTGTGTTTCTCCCCAGCCCCTTCCCCACTCCTCCACGTTAGGTAATTATAGAACAGACTCCATGGTGGGCATCCAGAGGACCATTTTAGATTAAATAAATAGTTTATTTTTTTCCACACAACAGAGTTTTAGAAATGCCAGACAGATAAAAATCTACAAAGGCCTTTCTTTCCATCCCCAAAATATAATTATTTACCTCTTCAAATCACAACCAACAGACTGATGTGGCTTTGCAGCTAAGCTGGAAGTAGCTGTAGTTGCTATTTTGTTGGAATAATATCAAATTTCCTAGTATGCTTTGCATAGCTGTCACCCAGTGATATGATAGGTCCATGATTTATTGACCTACTAAAAGCACTTTCACTGACTTGTCATAATAAACTTTACTTAAAACATTAAAACATAAAACATCAACCAGCAGCTCAAACAGAGATGCCATACAAATACTTTCTGATTTAGTTAAGCTCTGGTGCAAATCCTGAGAATGAAGACCCCAGCATAACAGTTTTCTAGGATTTGTCATGCTAGGATCTGTTGTTCCTGTTAAGTAACAGGAATTATAAATACAAATGCCTTGAAGTATGAAGCGCTGACAAGAAGCTTGGCTCAATCTCAACCCTTCATCATTTTTGGAGATCTTGCTGAGACCATGAAGTTGAACCCAGCTGTGGCAATCACGATAGATCTGAATTGCCAGAAGTTAATGGGACTTTTGCTCGTACAAGTTGATCTTGGAAGACCTGGCTATTAGGTCTGTCCCTGAGACCATTTGGTTTATAATCTGTGTTTGCAAATCCAGACAGGTTCAGACACAGGCTATGGCTATGATGTAGACCATGGCCCAAATCTTATATCAGTGTGAATATTACTGGCTTGGAGATGAGTACCTTCAGCTTCTTTTTGTGTAGCTGAATTCATTTGGGGTCTAGTCAGCTGGGTTCTTTAGTGAGTAATAGTTCATTTAATCCTAGGTAGAAATCTGTGATGGCCAAGAGGAATTCTGTCTCTAACTGAATGCACATATTAGTGTTTTTCCAGAACCCCCTGAGTTCAGATGGGAAGATCCATACTGATTGCAGTTCTCTTCAGGGTCAGAGTCCCACACAGCAGTAACAGGGATGAAACACTACATAGTAGCGGTGGTGGTGTGCTAGAGCTGTTCAACATTTTAGCTGGTTTCCCATCTTGTGACATGGGCTACATAGGTCGTGTGTTGCTACTCAGCTTTCTCATCAGCTTCGCTGAAAGTCTACCGAAGCATCACTTGCCAAGCTCAAGAACTAACGTGTTCTTATTTGGCAATTCTTTTTAGTTCATAATTGGTGAGCAGTATTCCTCATTTTGAAAGTCTTTAAGCTGTGCCATAGTTGAGGATAGCTCCTCTCTAAGAGCTACTTTCTTTACTAAATGCTCAGTAGTTTTGGTAAATATTAAATAATGGGATGGCAAGGTGTATTCTAACTTTATTTCCTTCTCTCATCTTTATAATTGCTTTCTTTACTTTCTTTCTCAATAAATTTAGATCGTACCATAACTGTCTCCAAACAGAGTATGCAGCATTATGGATTATCCAGAAGATACTTAGGGGTTTCTGTTTTCTGTGTAGTAGTCCACAATTCAACATATGTCAGGTTTACAGGCCCTTTCATATTATCTGATCCATGGAATCCCAAGGAGATTTCCTGAGGGACTTTAAAAGTGGTGAGAAAAAACTACTAGAAAAATATGCAGGTAGCAAATCAGGGATGCACAAACACTTTTGTCATCGTGAGACTGCTTGAGGCTTGTCATACACGTGTAAAACATTGGTGATGAAAAAACTACAGACGTGCAGTTGCTAAGCTGGAAATATCAGGAAATAATAACTGCAGCTTTCTCTTCCAAGAGAAAGGAGTGTTAAGACTGGATCTTTTCTATAAGAGTTTAAAAAAATGCAACAAAACTCTGTGCACTCTGTCTCCCACATGCAAGTGCATAATGAAACAGCGATAGTTGTTTGTATCTGCAATTCTTTTGTACTAGTTAAATGGAAAATAGATGATTTGCTGTAAGTACGTTTGCAGTGTTATTGCTTAGGATAACACAAACTAAAGTAGTCAATTCTGATTTAGTTTTGTGAGACTGTCGTTCTCTTTCGTCGTTTACAGACAACGACAATCAACCACCTCTTGCAGAGGGATGCTATGGCTAAAACCAATTTGCAACCCTGCATGAAATTAATGACATCTCTGTTTTGGACAGATGTCCAAACAGATGCTGGGAAGAAGGTGATAGGGGTAAATGTGTGCAAAGCCTGATGGCAGGGAATACTACTCAGGACCTGCTAAAAAGAGGTTTTCTCCTTCAGTCATACACAAACACACATTGCAACATATCCTTGGAGGATGAGTCGTGTGTGCTGGTGGTGGGCACCTACATGGGGGTACCCTGTCTAGCAGATAGAGTTCTTGTATTTTTCCTAGAAAAAAAGGCTCCCCCAGAGAGAGATTAAGGGCTTAACACCCCACAGTCAGATAACCATGGCTAGGTGGTGCAAATCTCTAACTTGAATGTCTGCAGCCACTGCACTTTCCTTGTTGCAGTCCAATTTCAAACATTTATCACAAGATCATCAAATACTCTCCAACGTAAAACTAGCTTCTTAATTAAAGAGGGCCATCAGAAAGACTCCTTTGCCTGCTCTCAGCTCTGTCTACATTCATTTGCTTTCAGAGGGCTGAGGTGAGTAGGATTGTTTTTATAATAAAGGCATCATTTCGCTCAGGGCAAGACATCTAATTAATGTAAATTCCAAAATTCCCACCAGGGAATTTACTGTATTGAGAGCCTCATCCTTCAGGCTTTCTATAGGCAGGGCGTATGCCGAGTTCTGTAGGGGCTTCTCACAGGGAAAGGAATGAGATGGGAGATTGAACATGTCAAAGGTTCTTGCTACCAAACAACTGGAGGTATTAATGGATTTTTATAAACTCCTTAAATTCACTTTTGATCAACTGAAGAGAATTTTCAAATGGGTGAATGACACGGTCAGTTTTTCCATCCAGGCGTTTTTGTGCCCTGAATTGATATGGAAATGTAAGAGATAGCTCACATGTTACCTGGGCAGTCATAATCATACAGCCTGATTTAATGTCATAAGTCGCATTTGTAATTCTGTCACAGGAGGGGAGATTAAAAAAAGACGTCCAGCAGCTTAGAATCAGAAAAATGTTATTGGAAGAATTACATTTTGATATAAGTTGGGGAAAATGAATTTAAGTGTAGAGGGTCAGAAGAGCAGCCAGGCAGAAGCTTGTCCTTTGGACTGAAGATTTTGTGTGGTGCTGATTTCAGGATCTTACACTTGCTCTGCTCCTACTTTAGCTGTTTGGTGAAACTGTAATTGTCACATGCTGATAGAGAGGGGGATGTTGGTTCATTTCCTTCCTTGCCTGGTTTTCATAGTAGGAGGATGCATTGATTTTATAAAATGTAATTGCATTGACTGCTCTTGTTATCAGGATTGATTGTATTGACGGGAGTTGCATGTTGTTATGTTTTCACACTCTTACGTTGAAATATAGTTTTGCTTTTGTGTCTTTTTTCCCCTCCATTTTGAGATTATTTACAATACATTTTGAGTTAAAGTTCTGTGTTTGATTTATCAGCTACTAGGATTGCTCTGAAATGCCGTCAAAAGTATTCATAGTATGTACGTGACAGTAACCACTAGAACCAATTCCTGTTGACCCCAGCCATGTCAACCATCATAACCTTCCCTCAGGTTAGGAGGTTGAAGCTGGGAAATACATTTCAGCTTCTTACTACTGTGTGTCACGTCCTTATTGCAGTCCATTTCAATTGTTCATTAGGGAATTGGGATAGTTGAGAATACCACAGTGAATAAATAATGGCAACTAGATGTCTGTAGAGAATGACGCTAGTAGCAAAATGCAGGGGCTGTGCCACTGAGCCCTTGAGGTGAAGGAAATTATGAAGATTTCATTTCAGATGTGGTGGTGATGCATAAGTTATTTGTAGAGTGCGTATTTACTTGGATATGCATGAGAAGCATGTGGGGGGGTTAGGGCTGACATTTTTCAAACTTGGGCACTTAGATTTAGGTACTTAACCTTATATATAGATACGTCAAAGGAAGTAGTCTGGTTTTAAGAGCTGATGAATACTGAAATTATTGATGTCTGGCAGTACTCAGTGTCTCTGAAAATTAGGCCACTTCTATTTGGCAGCTCAAACACTGTTTTGGGATATGATTTTCAAAGACATTTTAGAGAATGTGAGAAAATTGCATAGCCTCTTTTGAAAACTTTTGCCTGAAGTGTCTGATTTTAGCTACTGAGGTGGAATTGAAAAATCATACACACTAACTTTTCTCCTACTCAGATCAGTGGGAGAATGACCACTGATTTCTGTGGGAGCTGGATTAAGCCAGTATATGTGTAAAAACCTGACTCTGAAATCTGGCTTAAATCTTAAAAGCCATATCCTCTCTTTCTTTGTGAATCCAGCTGATGCTGGATTTAAGGAACATTTACCCAGAGTCCTTGCAATGAGAATATGTAAAAGCCATTTATGCAGTTCACCAGCAAATAATGCTTTAGCAGCAATAATTGAGAACTTTGTTTTTGTATAGTTTCTAGGTTTTTTTTCTTTACATTAAATTTTTCACCCTTTCTCCCACTTAGTGTTCTGTAACATTTTGAATTCCTTCTCTAAGTTGATGTATTTGCAAAGACTTTGAGAAGAGATCTGCAATGCCTTGGAAGGAGCTGCTAATAGTATCAAAGACCAGATTAGAGGACATGTACATACCGTCTGTGTCATATTAGGTCTCAAGTAAAGTCTTGTTTAAAGTAAAATACCAACTGTCTTTTGAAATGCCATCGTTCCCCAAAGTCCTGTTACAGAGCCCTAAATCCCAAATACAGTATCTCTACATCTACAGGCAAAGGACAAAGGGTCAAAGACATAGTTTCTCCTTATTTAAGATTCCTCTTTCATTTTATTACAGGACCCTGGGGTAGACTCTCTCTTCAAGTCCAGTCTTCACCAATCACATGCTAATAACTTCAGCTGAAAGAGGGCTCTACCCTAATGTCATTATACTCCCAAGCAATGATTGATTGTGTTATAGTATGTTTTTGAAACCTAATTACTGTCTCGGTTTGTATTTGAGCTCATTAATCTTCTAGCCTGTAAATAAGTAAAATTGACTAAATAACTGAATTTCTTTAATGATGGGTTCAAGTTATCTTTATGCCTACTGTTTTGTGTTAACCTTTTTATTGCCAGAATTTTTTTTTTTTGTTAGTGTTTTCTTCAGTTCTTGTAAGCTTGCATGGCTGGCAACGCACCTGTTTCAGATGCTTGTCTCGCCGAATGCGTCGCTGGTAGTGAACAGACAGAGACAGCCCGGCTTGCAGCCTCCCAGTCCTTCTCAAGCCAGAGGGCTGCCTTTAGGGTCCCATAAGAAGCGGTCCTCCCCACAGCTGCAGTCTTGCAAAAATTAACTGGGAAAGCTGGTAGGAAGGTACAGAGCTAGCTCTCTGTTTCCCTTGAGAATCAGATAAAAGAGGAGAGGAATTCTTCAGAAAACTGTGTTTATTCTGTATCCTCTCTATTGAAAACATGGGCCTGTGGACTGATCAGCAACCCACAGCTCTTCCGGGCACCCTTGCAATGCCGGATGCCCATAGCTGTGACTGGCCAAGAGGCAGTCCGTGCTAGGGGACAGCAGCAAGATCACAGCAGCCCACTGTTCGAGTAGCAGTGCCCAGTCTTTGAGTCTAGGACCTTAGCCATGCATTCTGCCAAAAAGCATCACCAAGTCCTTGTAGCAGTATGCCCTTACACAGCCTGGAGTGGCTCCTCAGCATGCTGATTTCAGCCGAACGCCTCCTGTGTGGTGTTCAAGCCTTTGGTAGGTTTGACCATAGTTACTTGAGAGGTCAGCGCTCTCTGCAGTCCTTTTTTCTCACAAGAGCCTCATCTGCTGGATCCTTGCCACTGCTGACAAATGAATGAAGGCTCTGGTAAATAGCTAGGCTAAGCTTGTAGAACAAATTTCCAGGAAAAACAAGCATGACCACTAGCTTCAGCACAAGCAGAAACATATGGCAACTTCATCTCCTTGTTTTGGTTCCCTCCAGTAAACTGATTTAATCTACAGATACATGCACCTATTCAAATCCTCTTTCTACGTTCCAGTCAGGAAACAAGGAAATTGTGATTGATTGATTATTTTCATTTATGGGGAAACACTCAGATAGTCTGGATGACAGGGACTCTGTAAGTGCTCAGGTGGACAGGACATCTCAAAAGCTGTCGTGCTTGCCAGATGCGTTAGCTGTGACTCCAGGCCCTGATGAGAGACTTCAATTTGATCTGTGTCTTGCCGGAGCACTTAAGCATATGCTTATCTCTAGATATATGAATAGTCCCTTGAGAATGCCCATGTGCTTAAAGTTCGGCATGCATTTAAGTGCTTTGCTGGAGCAGGCTCCTAAGTCTTTCTGGGGATAATTAAGTCATGCCAAAAGCTATTTTACTGCAACATCTTCTTTCTGGTTCACAGGATGAGAAAATCCATTCTCATCAAAACACCAAGCGGATCATTTTTAACATGATTATTTGTTAAAGGATTCACGTCATTAAAGTGAACTTCTTTGCTCCTTCCTTCCATTCAATGGGTGCCTATATTTTTAATTCATCCTCTTCTGTTGCTCTGCAATGAGCTATGCTGTAATTGAGCCAAACTCTACTTATATACCTGGCAGTGCTAATGAAAGGTGGCGACCTTTGGCCAATCCTCCAGTAATGAACCTCTCTACAGTAGGACCAGATGGTGCTTTCACTTCCAAGGGTGCAACATTACTGAGGTTATGCAGGTGCAAGTGTATTTCTGGAAAGGTTTGCTGTCTGGGGGAGCGACGCAGTGGGATCGGTAGCCAGAGGCAGAAAATAGCCTTTGGGGACAAACGTAAAAGAAACATACTCAGAAAGGGGAAAATTATGTCTGTGCAATTGGCATTATGGACCACAGACTAGATGGTTACAGACATCATACTTCCCTATGTGCTGTAGGTACAAACTTGTGTACCTTTATGGTTTGTGCGCATGTGAATTTGCTCATTCACTGCTTTGAAAAGTAAGAATAAAAAAAAAACTTACTAAGCCAGTATGGCCACGCATGTAACATTTCAGGATTTTTCTGTACAACTGCAATGAAGGAAAGGAATAGGGAAAACTCCAGGTTGAGAATCTGAAAAGGAGCATCGGTCCAGTCTTGGACTGAACAACGTGCTTTCCACAGACGTTGCCACAAGCGTTGGAGACAATGCCCAAAGCACAAAGTGGGGTGAAAGGAGGAGGGGAGCCGCGTGTCTCGCTGTGTCCTCGGGCACTCCTGGGTTGGGCCGGTTCAGCCTCCAGCCTCTTGATGAAAACAAGCCTGTTCCGCTTCATTGCCTGTTTGGGAAAATGGGGGTTGAATGCTAAAAGGCTAATTGCATATTGTTTTTAAAAATTAGTTTGATAATTCATCATATTGTAATTAAACTAATTAGAACACTATTCATTTTCAACCACCTTAATTAGGCCTCAACTTGGCAGGGAGCCCGTGAGACCAAAATGTTGCAATATGTTAAACAATCGAAAGACTTTGATAACAAATGACTGTATTCAGCTACATTGTAGTTAATAAGATTTATGTATTAATCTAGTTATACTTTGTTCCCTCAGAATTTGGCAGAGCTTGCAGGTCTTCTGATCCCCCCTACGAAATTCCTGAAGTCTGAGTTAAAATAACTGGAAAATTTTCCCGATCTAACAGAGACTCTCCTGATTTTTGCACTGCACCCGGCGCTCAGAAGGCTGTAACGCTTTTTATTTTTCGTTCCCCCGTCCACCCCCCCCTTCTTCTAATTAGACTTTTAAGGTAGAGTGGCTGGTCGGGGAAGCAGAGGGGGGGCCGGGCAGGGTGTCGAGGTGCCGGGCGCTCGGCGGGTTCGCTTTTGGGGGCGCTGTTGGATCGGGCTCTGCGGGGGCTCCCCCGCACGGCACCGGAGGCTCCGCATGCGCTGTTTTGGACCCGCAGCTCTTGTCACATCGCTGCGGCAAGCGCTCGGTGAGGGCGTGAGCTGGCACCCCCGAGCTGGGGCGAGAGGTGGAGGACTGCAGTGGCGTTTGGTTGTCAGTGGTGAATTTCCCCACGTGCTCTCTTTGACGGCGTAATGAAGTGATAATTACCTAAATGAATAAATGTTGATGGCTGAGATAAATATCCGCATCCCCCTAATCTATTTTCCTCTGAAATTGCTAAAGGAAATTTGGCTTTAATGGGGGGTATATGTCAATTTTTACAAAAGATTGTAAATCTGTTTAGAGAGAAGTTAGATGAGTCAGTCTCTGTTTCAGCAATAGAAGTTACTGATGTATGAAGGCATAAGATGGACAAAAAAAAAATTAACAAATACTGTAATAATTATGTTTCTTAGTGTCACTACCTTTCGCAACATCTGGTTTGTTTCTGTTCTTTCCACATCCTGCAGATGTTGCTGAACACATGAAAAACACTGACAAGAGAATATTTTAGCCAAGAAGCAATTTCAGTGAATAATATAAAAGGGTATCCTCTTAACTCTCCAGAAGTCGAGTAAGCAAAGACTTCTAGTTTCATTGCTAGTAAAGATCAGACCAATAAGCAAATGGGCCAGGGGCCCTCTAAAAGTGTCAGGAATAATCTGTTGTGGATGAAATAGAAAAGTATCTGGAAACAGTATGAAATAGTAAATCCAGATGGAGTCTTATTCTGACAACCCTTCCTGAGCCTTACTCCTTAATAGTCCTACTGATCTTAGAGGTTTGTGTTCAAGCTGCTAATGTGGGATTTCGTTCCGTGACCATCTCTGGTCCGTATGGCAGAGAACAGGAAATTTAGGGAAACATGAAAAGCCTACGTACATACCATTTTTATACTGTGTTTCAAGGTTGTACAGCATACTGATGGATTAGGTTTTGAATTCTGTCTGTCCATCTACATCACCAGCATATGTGCTCATCTGCTGGACAGTGGTTTGTCCAGACAACAGGGCACAGGATGGTGTGCTTGATGTCCGTGCAATGCATGGTCTTCTGTTGCCATAGGAGTAAGAAGGGGTGCTGGTTCTGTGCTTTGCCTTTACTGCAGCAAAGCTATTTGCTGAAGCTCCCCTTAGCCCTTAAGTAGTCCTAACATACTCAGTTTGGCTGAGCCTGCTGCCTAGTTTTCCATCCTGGTGACCTGCTGACTCACCTGATTTCTCTGTTAGTGATTTTCCCATAGGTCCAGTCACCCTTCTGAGCCCTGGGGAATCTTCTGGCAAAGGCTGGTTCACCAGCTTTGCAGGTGGAAGGCAGGGAAGTTGCAAACCATGACCCGCCAATAGCATGATTTTCTGCCATGGCCTTGGTTAGAGCAGCTCCCAAGGTTCAAGAGACAGCAGCGCAGCTACTGGTCCTTCCCCCCGTCATTTCAATGGGGTCTGCATGGATTCCTGCAGTGCTTTTGTGCTGCACAAACAGGACTGCATGGAAGCCTAGCTTTCCTTCCAGAAGTAACTCCTCATCTTCTCTCACTGATGTCAGAGTTGGGACAGAACTTCTTCCTCTTGCTACCTCCTCAAAAATATAGATGGCAAAGGAGAAATCTTGAGAGCATGGAAATTAATGGTAAATTCCCACTAGTTTCTCAGTGGCTTGGGTTTCACCTTACATGTTAACATTCTGAAATGAGAAAGACTTAAACTGATCAAATGGATGACTCTGAAGCAGTCCTCATCTGAACAAGTGCAGAAGCAAAGACCTTATTGAAACGAATGAGAGGAGCTGTGAATCCTCTGAAAAAGACTAAGGAAGGAAAAGGCTACTCTGTGTAATAGCTCTTTGTCAGGGAAAAACAGGACATCATGAAGGAGATACTAGAAAAACTGTGCTGGGACTTAGCAAGCGATAGCACAGGAGTGAGCAGGCTGCAGAAAATACATCCCGTGTGCCTCAGCTGTTGGCGTAGTACCTCCAACCAGTTGCAGAATAATTCAGAGGTGAATTTAAAAAGTGCATACCCGGGAGACAGGCTGAGTGCCCGAAACAGATACTAGCTGCCCTTGCTGCCACAGAAAAATCTTCAAAGTCTTTTCCTTTTATGCAGATGAGCATAAATCAATGGTTGTTTTTCAGCAAAGAAACAGCGGTAGATGGGAAGGTGCATAAACAGGTGCATCGTTTCTCTCCTCCCCTCTTCAGCAGCTCATTTTAATATACACTAGTTATTGCTGTGCATAATAATGCACATCTGTCAAACGCTTTCCAGAGTGTGTGAACATACAGCTATGGAGCTACAAAGCAGGCAAGCTGCTCGGTAGCTGTGCTGCTCCTGTATTGCCAGTAAAGCTTCTCCAAGTTGAAATCTCTCCTGCTCACACTCTACTTCAGACCCGTGTTTTCTAGTGAAATATATTATTCCTCTGCACAGAACATAAGGAGACTCCAGTGTCCACCAGTGTCCCTGATGTAATTCCATAGAAATCTCTGACTCCCCCTGAGTGTAGGGCCCTGGAGAGCCCCAGTTCCTGAGGTGATGGGCTCCTGCCAGGAAAGAATGAGGTCCCCGGGTCAAATTCTTCCCCCAGATAGAGCCATTGCAACCCTAATAAAGGAAATGAGGTTGCCAGGGTGTGGTTGGAGACCAAATTTGGCCATATTCAAAGTGTGTGGAGTGACTCCAGGATGAGATCAAGAATTGGCCTCTCCCCCCATCCTCCCCTTTAATATTAGTTCTTTATAAGGCAGCATACATGCCTGACGCTTGCATTCCTGCAGCAAAGGCTGGGTCCAAAGCCCTCTAAAGAAGTTAAGAGTTTTCATTTTGGAGGCTAGATCAGGTTACTAGAGAAGACACACTATCCAACTGCAATAAACTGGTTCTTTAGATGTATTTTTTTCAGGCAAATCTCAGACTTCATGCTCACAGCTGAATTTGAAAACTCCTTTTTGCTTCATCGAGAAGAGAAGAGGAGATGCAAAAAATACACCCATAAGAAAACCCAACACTCAGCTTTGGTAGCCCGTATTTGGTTGGTGATGCTTTGCAGAGGTCACAGGGATTAATGAGAAACACAATTAGAACAACATCAAGCTGGGGGCCCCAGTTCGGCACTGAAGGATCCATTTGGGTATATCATATTGCATTATGTGATGTAAGAATGTAGGCTAGTGTAATCAAAATGTAACTGCAATCCTTACCAAAAACACCTGTTTAACCTCAGCTAACCCGGGAACAGAACTTTGGACTTTTTTTTTTTTTCCCCACTTCTGCATTGGAGGCGTACTGGTGAATGCACAATAATGAAGCTTCTTTTCATAGGTCCTGGAAATGGAAGTATTCAGAGCTTGTGCCCAGTCTGTCCCAAAGTCTATTTTATGTTCTTTAGCTATGTGCTTACTGAACGAAGTTGTGTGCTTGGGAAGATTGCCGAAGTGAGGGAAATGGAGGCTGAAGATCAAAATATTTCGTTTGTGCTTAGATGAATTGTGGCTAGTGGCAACACAAGCATCTCCTGGCCCAAGAACAGAGGACTGTGAGGTACCAAATACCCTGACTTGTGGAGGCAGAGAGGCCTTTTGGCACTTTTTGAGGAAAAACTGGTTTGAAAATGGAAAGGGAGTGACAAATAACGATCAGAGCTCAGAACCCAGATCTGAGTCGAAAATGCCAATTTTATCACTGTGCGCACGGAGCTCTTGCAAACCTTCCCTTGGTGATAAATGCTGAATAAACACAAAGGCAGGGTGGCTCAGCAGCAAGGAAAAAATGTCCTGATGGTTCAAGTATCAATGTGAGACTGGAGAAAAGAGATTCTTGTCTTCCATTCTGCTGCAAGGTTTTTATTTTAGCGTGAGATTGGGCAAATTTATTTACGGTGCAGTTAACTTCCCCTAATTTTAGCTGTCTAGAATTTAGTTTAATTTTTAGTTTGTCAGTCACTGAAATTCCCTCTTTCTGCAGTGATTCATCCCGCTTCTGCAGTTACTGAATGATGGGATGATTTACCTTCTGAAGACGTTTCTTTCCAAGTTACCAAGGAGCACATATAAGTACCTGAGATAGGATGCTCCGCTTTTAGTTAACTAAGGTGAGGTGAGAGGACTTACACCTTTACCTATGGCACCCCAGCTGGTTGCTGTTGTCGATCAAAGGCACTCATCCTTCCCTGTTTCATCAGTATAGGTACTTGTAAGAATAAAGATGTTAAATTTTAAAAGGACCACCTTTGTAAGAGCAATCTGTTATCTTAACCTATAACAAGCAAAGTGTTCCAGGAGTTAGTGGGAAGCACTCACTTGGTTTTTTGTGTTTCCCAGAGAAGGCTGAAAAGCCACCACAGGTTCTTCAGAGATTTATTTTTTACCTCTGTGTAGACTAAAACTTACCTTCACTTGCAGTGAGAGCTTGGTGTTGAATTGCTGCTTGTACCTTGAGCATCTTTACCCCCTTTTGCCATGTTGTGGTGATAAATTTAGGGTGCTTACTGCTTTGTAGAAGACCAGGAGTCCTCAAGGAGATTTCGGGTGTCAGGCTGTTGACCTAAGAGCTCCAGTGCAGGGTGCAGGTGACTCAGTGAAGAGGCATGAACCTGCAACTGAGGCTACATCCTGAGCTGGTGAGAAATTGGCAAATTTGACTCCAGCAGAGCTGTTGCTTTGATTCCAGCCCAAAATATCTAGTGGATATATGGTATTTGTATACTTCTAAGCAGCAACCTGAGTGAAGTGTCCAAAGCTTTGTAAGGTAAAGGTGTGGTTTTGGAAAAGTGGTCAGTGATGGAAAGCTGAAAAAGGATTTCTGAGACAATGTCAGACAAGTGAGAGACTTGGGCTATGTGTTCGAAAGATTTGGGGAAGCTGTTCTGGCAAAAGGGCTTAGAGCTGAATGGCCACACACAAATCTTTTGTGCAGGGTAACAAACTCCATTGCACCAAAACGCCTGGTTTGCTGTACCCTTATTCTGACGGCTGTCATACTGAGGCAGTTTCTGCTTTAATACAGCATGAGGCCTTGTACAGGGTAGGGTAGGAAATAAAAGGAGCATCAGCATTAACTGAATGAACAAAATACTGATACTCCCACACCACCACCAGACCATGTTATAGGGTACTTCATGGTATGTACTGGCTTTGGTGTGGCAGCAGTTATAGGGCACAAAATCGTTGCATAGCATGTTTCCTATCCATACTGTGACTGGTTTAATCAGCACTATAAAAATCACTCATTCCTGTAGGTGTTAAATTGCCAATATTTTTTTAGGCAGCTTACCAAATGTAATTTTTTTAATTAAAGCAAGGTGAAACAACTTCCCATGCTCTGCTGATGTCTTTTTCAGAAACAGTTTATCTCAGACAGACAAAAGTATATCGAGTTCTCCACGGACTTGTCGAGGCAAATACTTGTCAATGGTGTAAATACTTGTGTGAATATTAGGGAATAATCTTGCAAGAGGGGTAAGAGCACAAGTTCCAGCTGACCCCTCCCACCCCTTTCCTCAGCCCACAAAACCTGGAGGGATTAGTTACATTTTGAAACAGATGCCGGTATAATTACGGAGTAAGAAACATGACTGTTTGGAAAAGACACCTTGCGGTAACATATGAGCGGACCCACAGATCCATTACAAAAGTGCAATCTGACGAAACAGCTTCAGGTCTCAACTCACTGCTCCTCTTTCATGACAGCGGTTTATATCAATGAAGATGCCTCATAGTCCTTCAGTCTAGAAAGGTTCAGACATGGGAGGGCCTGTGGAAAAATTTACAGCAGCCAAAAAGCCCGGTACAGAAATTTCTTTAATCTGGTCAGACTTGTTCTTTAACCCTGAGACATAAATATCCAGCACATTACACCTTTGATTTACTATTATGCATGTATTGGAGCAACAGTGGTCCTTTTGAATTATGCATTCTCTTAACAGAACATTAAACCTTATGGAGAGATGGAGTGGCCCAACACATAACTATTATCCTGACAGAGGGGAGGGTGAGATCAAGAGTAATGCTCCCAAGCTATAGAAACTCTGAGTTTTTGTTGAATTTCTTGAATGAGCATTATAAATAGCACTTTGTTCCTTCTCGTTACTACATAGTGTTTAGATTGCTCACAAGGAAACCTGATAGATGGCTCACCAAGAGAGAGAGAAGGGATTATTATTTGACATAAAAGAGTAACAACATCCCTAAGTCCTGAAACTTGCCCTGAAATTGCTACAAGCATGCAACAGAGTTGTGCCTGGGCTTCTGAGGACAAAGCATACTTTTTAATAACTTGATGATCCATTTGTTATTGGTTCTTCATATCAAGTCATGACCAAAAGTTACTACAGTACTACAGGAAATCAAGTTTGATTTTGTAATATAGTCAAACGAGTACTTTGGAGTGCCGTGTCTAAGATCAATAAGGAAGCAGTAACTACATTTGCTGTCATATGATGATATTGATGTAAAAACATAATGGTCAAAATTATAAAATCAATTTCATAATTTAATCAGAAATGTTTATTGATACTGTTAAAGCTGAATTCAATAGCTCCTGGTATGCAGTTAATTTCTTACTGTCACAAAAACATATTGAAATGTTATTTCTTTTAAATGTTTGGAGTTAATTCAGTAAAAAAAACGGCAGCGACCTGTGGCTGGAATGGCCAGAGAATGATTGTTAGATGGGGAGACAGGTGGAACTTTTCTAGCAATTTATAGCAAAATGTTTTACACTTTGCAGAGCACTTGTGTTTTATGTGTGCATACACATACATATATAATGTAACTTTGGCAATAACAGTGCTATTAACTGCAGTGTCACAGTGTGAACCCTAACCCTCGTGAAGGCAGTGGAAACTTTGCTGTCAAATTCAGCGGGGCCAAGACTGGCTGTTGGATAAAGGCTCCAAGATGTTCCTCCTACTCTGTGACTGTGCGTGGGCACGAGCAGAGATCTGAACTGGTGGGCCCAGGTTGCGTTGTCTTCTTGTACTGCATATCCCTGGGGTTGTGTAGCTACTCCTCTGCAGTAGGAACTAAGGACTGAAGTAAATGCAGATTTAAAGGAAAGAAAGAAATGGTTGGTTTTGCCTTTGCTCTTCTGACCCAATCTAGCCTGTGTTTGGTCTATGTCCTACAATGTGGCATGCATCGCAAAGGCAGAGGAGCAGGCAGAGGTGGCAACAGAGCCAATGTGTGGGGTATCAGGATTCAAGACAGTGGCCCATGCAGGTGGAATAAAGGAGAAGGAAGAGGGGAGGTCACTAGGTAGAGATGGTATCCACCGTGGGAATATGAAATGCTTTGTTCTGGGCAGTTCTCTTTGTGATGCTCCTGCGAAGGAATCTCTGATGTGACAGGGTAAATATATCACAGGGGCTGGGAAAGATACAACCTCACTGTAGAAATCAGGGAGTCACCACTAAGGTAGTTCTTTGGGAATAAGAGGAGAAAGGGAGTTTTGAATAAATAAATAATAAATAAATAAATTAAAAATTAGATTGTTGTGTGATTGGAATTGATTGACCTAGAGAAGATTTCATGGACCACAAATGCCTAAGAGCTGGAGAAAAGAGAGTTAAGACTCCCTAATTCTCTGTAGATCATATGCATAGTAGAATAAATCCATTCATCTCAGGGCACAATACTGAATATGTACTCTGTTATGGCAGAAAAACTGAGCTGACCCCCGGATGGATTATTTGAATGTATTTTTTCCATATGGTACTTCTGATATTTAAATACTTCATTTTAAAGGAGGCTGTCTGGTGAGAAACATTCTCTGTTATCAGAGTATTTTTTCACTCTAAAGAAATGAGTTTCTTTTTTAATCTGTGTAATAGGTAAACCGTACTATGTGTTTGGGTCCTATTTCTCTATTGAGGTAGATGAGCTTATAGGTCTTGCATGTGAGTAGGTATTTGAAATTGATCATTATACATTATTGATACAGTTGGTGTTTGGGATTTTTTTTTGTTACATAGCTAGTAAAAGATTAGTACTTCTTTTAGGGCAGTGCAAAAAATTTTCTGTTAAGATTTTCTTACTTTGATGGAAAGATGTATTCCTGTTCTTTGAAGTGAATGTGAGTGGTGTGTATTTGTCGTGTACAGGAACAGATCTAGGTATGCATAGCTTCATCTATACCGAGATTCATGCTCCTCATGACTTCAAATCCTGTGTGAAGCTACTTTTCATAGGCCAGAAACCAGCTCACTCCATGTCTCTGGGCTGACTACAAACGAAATGCGACGGCTAACCATGCCTTACTGTGGCTTTCAAGGCACTCTGCAAAGATGGAGACCAGATTTTATAACTGGCATGACTAACTGTTGAGAACCAGTTTGTAGGAAGCGATTTTTTGGTCGACAAAATGTAGATCTGGCTACTCCTACATCCAGGTGAACACTTCGCTCTGTGACAAGCTTTCTGCAATCCCTCACCTGCAGACAGTAAGTTAAATTGCCTATTCATCGGGTATGAATCTTACCACAGATACTCTGCATAGTGGTCGTGAAATACAGGGGCTTACCCACAAGTATACATCTTTCTTTTTTAACTTTTGCAAAGTAGCAGAGACCATTTGGGAAGCCAACAATGAAATTCTGTGCTGTGATCTTTTCTTTAATTCTATTTATCAGTATGGAATCAAATAATATTTTCTCCTTTCTACCCTAAACGATGATAGCAACAAGCCTAAGAAACCTACCTGTTTCAAGGTTTGTGGAGTAAGGTGTTTTTAATGTAACAAGTGAGAAGATAGATGAGGCATTTCTCAAAGTGGAAGCAAATTTAAGTCACTAAGTTACACACAGAGAGCAAGAGCTACTTTCTCAAACATTTCCAGAAATTCCTCAATGTCTTTGAAATGTGACCCTAAAATATGAGATCATGAAGAATTTTTTTTTTTTTTCTCTAGAATTATGTGAGGATTTATATTCAACTTGGCGAGTGAGACCATTTCTTGAGAACATAGGTTTGTCCTCCTTGGTTTCCACAGGCTAGTTTTACTGGACTTGAGCCTGTTAAAATTGTGTGTCTGAGCCTGCTCTGTGGAAGTGCCTGTTCACTCCTCAGCTAATGGAGAAGAAAAAGAACGGCCAGGTGTACTTCACCTCTGACACGTGTCTTAGGATGGGTGAACCATCCTCAGAAAACTCTCTCTTTCCATTATGGAAGGAGTGTAGAGGATGAGATTAGACCCAGTTCCGACTTTCATATGGTTATAGGAAAGTCATGTGACTGTAGATTTTGGAGGTATGCGAATCCAAAGATGTAAACTGGCAATAAATGAACTACAAAGTTCAGAAGATTTTGATACCTATTAAAATGGGATTGTCTGCCTCAATATTTAAGGCTTTTATATGAGATTTAACTGAGCGAGTGCAGTCAATTAGTTAAAGATTAGACTACGGACTAAATGAGGCTAAGGTCTTTTCCTTGCTCAGACATTTTTCTGAGTGCTAATTGCTTGTCTGTATTTTAATTTTCCTTCAGCATAAATAACAATAACGTGTGAATCATAATGATATTCTGTAGCTGAATTCAGGAAGGATTATTAACTGCTGTACTGTTTTAGTTTGGACTGCATTTGAGAAATGGGAATGACAAGATTTGTTTTCATAAGACAAGTGGCTGAGCCTTTGACATCTGATTTGGAATATTTGTCTATGTAATATATATCAGTAAAGCAATTTGTATCCAGTTTGTATCTGAGAAACTGGCACATTTGACCAATAAAACTGATTTAGAAATCAACTTACCAGACTGTCCTAAGTACAGTAGAGAGGAATGGGGCTGCTGCACTGTGCCAGGTGGGGGAAGAATGGAGGCTTTTTCTTGGAAACATTCTGATGTTTTGGAGAAGCGTTTAGAGAAGCCACAGGAATGCCAGGACTGAGAGCCTGAATGCAGAATATAAGCTTAAGGAGATGGTGATGAATTGCTTTATTCTTTTATTAAAACCTCATACTGTGCTGTATTTCGTATAGGTTACCATCGTTTCCAAGAGATGCAGTCATATCTGAGAATGGACTGAACGAAAAGGGCTGTGAGCTGAAACTAGGTCTAAAAAGATTATGAAGATTGACTAAAAATTTTAGTCTTCTAAAGGAGTATTTTATGTGGCTCAACTAAACTATATAAAATCTTAAATCGTATCGTCAAATCTACACTTCTATTGTGGTGTCATAAAGCCTATAATAAACGTTTGGTTCTTTGTCTACCATGAAAATGCAGTGCTGATGCATTTTGCTGTGAAATGTGGTAGACTGAGGTCATGGAGATATTATCAGATCTTTCACCACCATGCATTCGGGCAAATAAAATGTGAAAATCAGTTTTCAAAGCCCAAACCTCTAAAATGTCACAATGGTTTCTGAGTTTTAAAGCTTGAAATTGCAGCTCTTAGTGAAATGCCTTGTGCTGCACTGTTAACATTTGTTAGATGGCAGCAAAAAGGCCACTTAGAGTAATCAGGGTGATTTTGTTTGTGTTTGTTTTCATCTTCCATTAGTCTATGACAAAGTATGAAATTTGCCATTTTAACCGTAACCACCCTATTAGATCTGTTGCCTCTTCCTGCAGTTTTTGTGGAATTCTGATTTCAGAGCAATGCCCATCTAGATGACGGTTCTTGGCCTAGACCAGATGACAGGAACACACCAAAGGAAAGCGCAGATGTGACTACAGAACACAAACATCGTAAGTCTGGACAATGACAAATTTGGTGATGTCAAAACATCATACTAAATATGATGTATGACCAAACGAGACAGACTGTGACGCGCCC
>Ga0065711_1000159_pt1:10000-125666 | contig 125666 bp, 59 predicted proteins | sample Hoacrofraction12_FD_59098 | JGI IMG/M metagenome (GOLD analysis project Ga0065711, IMG submission 59098) | Hoatzin crop microbial communities from Cojedes, Venezuela - Epithelial fraction 12 v2 (version 2) | ecosystem: Host-associated > Birds > Digestive system > Esophagus > Crop... | reverse complement strand
CCCCCACCCCCCCACCTGGTTACATAGGACAGGCTAATCAGTTCTTGATGTGAAAAATCCTTTTATTGTCAATGAAATTTGAATCTTTAGAGGTGCTAGTGCTAGACTTTCTAGAGATCGGAATAGAACTTGAAGTTAATTTTGAACTTGTTTTGCATTGAAAAGTAGTACTTTTGACTTAAGTAGAAACTTATGTAGTACGGAATGTTCAGACCAGCTATTAAAGACTTCAAAATCAAAAGTGCGCTGAATACTTTAGAAATTATTTCTCTGTGGAGAAGAGCTTTATAGTTTAAAACAGATGTATGCAAAGTTTTAAACACCTACAAAAAGTTCTTCGTTTTAAGATATCTTCAGCTTTGTTTCATCTGAAATAATTTTAATGTAGCTAAAATGGTTTTGTTCTTGGTCCAGTAGCGCTAGGTAATTCATCGGCTTGTACATGAAGTGGTATTTGTTTATGATGATTAAAAGCCTCATCTAGTGAAGGGGGCTTGCTGCTTAGCAGATTAGCTGCTGACATATGCCTTATATTCTCATCATACTAACTGACTGATACCTGATCCAAGACTGGAAAGGCAAACTGACTTTAGTCTGTGTGATGTCTTTGCTGTGGATGGTATCTTAGATGTTCCTGGCATAGAAAAGCTATGATGACAAATTATTGCAGAAGTAATAGCAAAGGAATTTGACATAATATCAAAAGTTACACAGATTTATACACTTGCTCAGTAGCTTGCTGGATTTTCAGGACTTCCTGTTTTCTGTAATCATACATATAGAATTTTCATAGATACTGGTCCTATACAGAGACACCTAGTTGCATGTGTGCTTTACAGTACTAGATGGGAAAGGTCTCCACTTTTTCTTTAATTCAGTGAGAGGTTTGGGAATATTTAGGTTGACAATAGGTTATGTTTTCACTACTTGCTGTGACATAGTAGAATTTTGTATTCTGGATCTGCTTGTCCCCAAATGACTTGTATTTACATTGACAGTTGACATAGTTCTTATGTGTGTGCTGGTTCTGTATTGATCTGAATGTGTATTTTATCCTTTTGGAAAAGGAGACATAAGATAGGTGAAGCATCTGAAAGTGTTTCTTTTAATGACTGTGAAGAGTATTAGTATGTATTGTTTAAAGAGATTCTTTGTACTAGGAAGACTACGGCTCTTACTATTAGTAAACTTCATGAAAATGGGTTACAGAATTAATTCCACAGAAAAAAGAACAGTTTTCTAATGTCGTATCTCTTTTTTTTTTTTAAGATTGATATTTTGTTTGCAAGATTAGCACTGCAAACTATTCCTGAGGACTTAGACCTACGAGACGATAGCCTACTTAAAAATTTAGACATTAGATGCATACGAAGTCTTAATGGTATGTATATACAGTTTTGCCTATAAACTTCTCATCAAAACTTTTAAGAAGTATCCTGGTTTGTTTGATACAGTAGTTTAGTTATGGACTTGACTGAAAATATAGCAACTCCTTATCTGGAAATGAAGTCATAGCCACTCTTAAATATCTTTTTTGGGGAGAAGAGTTTCTTGTTGGCCAGATTATTTATAATTTTTTTTTTATTTGGGTAGTAAATGGTGCTGTCTGGATATTAATGGGACTTGCAAGACTTGTGTGGAACACTGTCTGTTTCTATAAAGAAATATATGTGCATGTGTTCTAATTTGTGTGTGTGTTAATATCGGTAAACTTATGTGAAATTGCTTTACTGATAAATTTGAGATACCAAAATACTGTCAGTTTGAGGTCAAATCTTTAGTAGCTTACCAGCTTGTGTAACCCTTCACTTTTCTATAATACCACAGCTTAAAATACTGTTATTTATGTACGGGATAGTAGGGCCTTCAGCCTGTATGCAGCATGGTGGGGAAGAGAAGCATGTGATATATCACTGACTTCTGTTATGAGCTGAAAACTTGATAATTTGAGATTACCACAGCAATTTGTACTGTTTTGTGAAATTTACATTTGTGTAGTTTCTAGAATTCATGCTTGCCTCTTACTTGCTTTGAAAGTTACTCCTAGTCTTAGATAATACTATTTTATTGCAACCAGCTGTCTGCAGATATTTAGTAACTATGAACAACTACTTATTCTTGATTTTTTTTTTTTAAATCAAGCAGTTAGTGTCACCTGTGATGTTATTCTTAAGCCTGAAAATAGCCCATCAAAGTAATGATACAACTCGTATATCTCAAAACTATTCTTTTTATCCTGGTCTCATAAATTCTAACAAAACTTTGACCTATGACTTAAAGGTTTTCTGTAGATCCGTGAAGACTCATGATTTTTTTTTAATTTGTCTGCACATTGTATGATACACTGCATGTAATCCCAGAACAGCAGAATTTAAAATTTGTTTGTTTGTTAAACAGCTTGTACAGTTCATGAATAACAGCAAATCAAGTAGCAGCCCAAAGCTATGACTATGCATGCATGAATTATCTTCCTGAGTGCTGCTGTAAAACAATAAAAAAGAAAAAAAAAAAAGTTAAGCTTTCTAAGTTAAAATAAAAGTGGTCAAACTACAGAATGAGCGTCCAGCATGCTGATTGTAATACCTTTGATAGGTTTGAGGGTACAGGAGGGTAAGCCAGCAAAAAAACTTTGGAGGCAGCAAGTTTAAAGGATTCTTTCTTTTGGCAGGTTGCCGGGTAACCGATGAAATTCTGCATCTAGTACCAAACATTGACAACTTCAGGTTAACACTGAGAGCTATCAAACTGTGGGCAAAACGTAAGCAGTTTTATTCCAAAATTTGTGAACTTATAGTTAGCTGTTATGATTACCAGTAACTCTCTCCTTCTGTCTCTTTCCTTCTCAATCCACAGGCCACAACATCTATTCCAATATACTAGGTTTCCTTGGCGGTGTTTCCTGGGCTATGCTAGTAGCAAGAACTTGCCAGCTTTATCCAAATGCAATAGCATCAACTCTTGTACATAAATTTTTCTTGGTATTTTCTAAATGGTATGTGGGTTTTTTTTTAAATTTAGATTGCACTAAAATAAAATTGTTTGTAGACACTAAATCTTAGTCCTGTTTTTATGGTATCATTTTCAGGTGTTACCAGATTAAGATGGTAGTTATAAGCATTGTTCTTGTTACCAGAAAGTTGTTAGCTTGAGGTTTTCAATAAGTCATCCAACATTCCTTGTTCTAAAGTATCCAAAACCAAACCACGCATTTCTTAATTTAATAAAATTTTTAAGTATTAGTCATAACTCAACATTACGCTTCAGATAAAATAGTTACATAGTGCAAAAGAAGAGCAGACACCCCAAAATTTGAGGTCTTTTTACATTCAGATACTGGGTTAATGGGAGAAGGACATATATCGGTATCTGTTTTGGGCACATAACTTAAATGTAGTTTGGGAGAAAGTGGCAATAGTGGTTTTTAATCTTGTCAATGTGGAGAGGTAGGTGTTCTAGAATTAACTATGGTTTCATACTCCTGAGCTAGTTACCTCAGGAAGATGGTTTGAATAACTGATGGGAGTTATGGGAACATTCCAAGTAAATTTAGAATGAACAGGACAAAAGTGTACTTTGCAGATTACAAATGAATACTTTTTTTTCTTAAAAGGGCGTGTCTAGATACCTATATTCTTCAAGACACTGACAGATTTTAAGAATCATTGTACAAAGTTGTTACTGTACTTCAAGTATAGTGTCTTTCCTTCTTAACATGAAGATAATTTGCACAGTTTCACTGTCTTGAATCCGCAGGCTTTATAGTTTCTTTGAGGTACCTAGTGTTTAATAATATCTTGCCACACTAAATTACGAGAGGAAAATCAGTTGCAAGCTCTATTTAATGTGTTCCTTATACTGCTGTCCATTTTATGTGTGCATAGCATAGAAGCATTAATGTACAAATACCAACAGATTAACTGACTTCTACCCTTTATAGGAAGATGTCTCTACTCCCATGAGTAAAGTTGACTTGAAGAACAGAAGCGTTACTTTTCTTTCTTTATCTAGTGTTTCATTCAGCATCGGTTTTTTGTCTTGAATGGATTTTTTCTTAATACGTATGCTTTGTAGTGATACTATAATGCTGTGACCATGCTGGCTGTTTCTTCTGTAGTTTGTCCATGAAACAGCTTGAAGATGGACCCAATGTCAATCTTCACAGAGGAATTTTTCTTTGATTGATATGTTTCAATAGGAATTTAGAGGAGTTTAATTACCTAAACAGTGGTTATAAAGCTCCAAGCCTACAGAAAGTTCATTGTTCTGATGTTCTTAAAGCTAATTACAGCTGTATTGTAGCTCAGCAATACAGCTTGTTTGAACAGCCCCTGTAAGAACAGCTTAGTCTTCAGGAAATGGTGCTTTAGCTTGAGAGCAGAGTTACGAAGGATCGCATTCAAAAGTATTGTGTGTTGAACAGACATGGTTGTATCTAATAGTCTTATTCAGTGCTACAATCTTTTTGAACAGGGAATGGCCAAATCCAGTGCTATTGAAACAGCCAGAAGAATGCAATCTTAATTTGCCTGTATGGGACCCAAGGGTTAGTGTATTATTTTTTCCCCTATAAGTCACACTGTACAATAAATTTAGTTGCTTAAGGAATCATAGCTGAACTTCATTTTGGGTTTATTAAACTTAATATTTTGGTATCATGTCTTCTTTATAAGTAACCTCTAGTTCTCCTGAGTGTGGAACAAAGCTTAATTTTGTAAACGGACCACTTGAAGCACACTTGTTGAACAATGTACCTTTTACTCCCAACTTTTGCAATAAGTGATCTTAATAAATATTCAGTGCAATTAGGTATATGCCTTAAGCAGTTTTTCAAAAATACATTGCTTTATCTTAAAACTGTTTGCTTGTGACTTAAAACTTGTTACTTCTGCAAGCGTATTGAATTCACTTAAGTGCAACAGTTGCAGCTGGATAGGTTTGGTTCCATGTAGTTGTAGTAATGTGTCTTTTCATCTTCGACCAAAGAAGATTGTAACTTGAAGTCTTGTTTTGTATATTATTTATAATATTTGCTCTCTATCTTTTTAGCACTTACATTAAGGACATTGAACATTAATGTCCTTCAGGCAGTTGATAAAACAGCTTGCAGCAGATGCACAGCTCACATTTTGAGATTTCAGTAGGGTGTAGTGTGAACGTGTTGCATGGTGTTTTGTCAGTTTTAGAGTAGTTAGTGTTCAACTGATCTTTTTGGTGAATAGTGTAAGCACTAGAGGCCAAGTTCTATGCCCGTTTGTACTTCAAGTCTGTCTTTCTGGTTGACAGAAGTCCACGTTTAAATAATGTGAGACAGTTTAAAAAGTGTTCTTGAGTCTTACTATTATTCCTGGGATAGGAGGTTTGAGGTCAGTGTGTGATGGGAACTGTCTATGTTGTGGTAGCTAAACAAAGTGGGTAAGATAATGACAGGATTTTATCTTTAATTTACTATCTATAAATTGCTACCCTAATTCTATTTTAAATGTATTTTGCGTGTGTGTGTTTTGTCCCTTCTTTTTTGTTTGTGTGCTGTTTAATAAAAGATACGTTAACACAAGTGGTGCTTCTGTCAGGTTGTCTAGAGCCTCTCGTCTTAAGCTGGCTTTTTCATTTTCAGTAGTGTTAAAAAAATAAAGTATAAAATATTTTTCGCAAGGTCTGAAGACAGTCATTCTTCTGAAGGTGCTCATGTGGTAATAAGGTATCCTTGTTTTGACATGATCACAAGCTAATTTCTATTAGAGAGAAATTGTTCTGTTCATCTGGTATTTGTGGACTTGGAAATGTCTGCAACTTAATCTTGATGTGCTGACAGGTTACAGCCCTCCCACATCACTGGTTCAGAATAATGTCCTTTGTGAAAGCGTTATCCTTGTTTTCTAAACTCTCTCTGAACTATTGGTAAATTTACTTGATCTGCAATCTAAGGTCTCGTAGAATTTAACTCAGTTGCAGTAAAGGGACAAATCCAAATTTGTTAACTCGTGTGTATGCTTGAACAAAACTGATTGGCTGTTGTTATATATAGGTAAACCCCAGTGATAGGTACCATCTTATGCCTATAATTACACCAGCATACCCACAGCAGAACTCTACCTACAATGTGTCCGTTTCCACACGGATGGTCATGGTTGAGGAGTTTAAACAAGGTGAGTATTATCTTATACTCTCTATATAAATGTATTCAGACACATTTAAAATAGTTCCATTGTGGGTATGCTTTGTGAGGGGGGAGGTGGGAGGATGTTAAATAGCTTCTTGATATGAGACTCTCTGCTGAGGGAAGTAGAACTTGGTCTGTTACGCTTATGTGGCTTAAAGTTCCAAATTCAGTAGAGACTTCTGCAGATCTGTCCTTTGCTCTTAGAAACTGAGGGTAATTAATTAGAATGCCTTGTGCTCTGAAAATGAGAATTAAAGATACAATACCTTTTTTTTGTTAGCTTATTTTAGTGGCTTTAAATTGTGTCCTGCCACATGGAAAATTAGGGTAGTAATCTGACTTGATGGCCGTTTCTGGGCCTAATATAAGACAATATACTTTCTCAGAGATGAATCCTCTAGATTGGATAATTGTAGTAGGTAAGAAAACATTGTCAAGCAAGGAGTAGACTTGATACAGAGAGCAACTGCAAGTAGTGCTCTCAGGCAGAACAGTAGCTTATTGTCTCACTGTTACTTTGCCTTGTCTTACAATGCCTTGCACAAGAGATGATTCAAGTACCGTAAGGAAAAGAATCTCTGTCTTCCTTGGACTGAGTAGTTACTGTGGCATACACAAAAGATTGAACTGAGCTGTGTTAAACTGCAGAGCAAAAATATGTGAAATCATCAGTCTGATCAATTAACACACGTATCTAAACATATTTTCTTGATACCTCATTTGTATAACTAATGACCACTTAAGGTATTACTGGAATATAAAGCTTGTTGATAAATTCCTTTGAACTTGAAGGGGTGAAATAATTCGTAGTAACCTTTGTTAAGTTAAGCTGTTTTTACTCTGGGTGCTAAACTGTATTTAAAAAAAAAAGTTGAAATGTTTTTTTATAATTTAGGTCTTGCTATCACAGATGAAATTTTGCTGAGTAAGGCAGAGTGGTCCAAACTTTTTGAAGCTCCAAACTTCTTTCAAAAGTACAAGTATGTATTTTATGGCATGGCAGAATATTTTAAGTTTTATCAGTTAAAATATCTAATGATGCTCTGTAGCATAGGATCTTAGATATACATACATTAGAATTCCAAAGTGGTTTTTTAGGATTTTTGTATACAGAGGGGGAGTGAATGCAGTTGTCCTTTCTCTTAGAAAATGAATAATTTCCTCTGATACTTTTTTCTTTAGCATGTGTTTCAGAAACCTGTTAGTCCATCACCAGATATTTAGAATGTCACCAGTTAACTATACAATTGGTATGCTACCAACAGAATTGAAGACGTATCAGCTGGTTTGACTAAAAGAAATGTTCTTTAGTGGTGTCAGTAAGCATTCTAAAAATGGGTCTTGCCTCCCAGGAAACAAGATATTAAAAGAACTAATTCTGGAGGTCCATAATTTAAGATGACTACGTACTTGAAACTGTGTGTTTTCTTCTGTCAATATAGTCAACAGTTCACTCTGATAATAAAAGATATTTTTGCAGTTGTGTTGACTAACTGCCAGATATAGTGGTTATTAGATTTTTTTTTTTATTAAAGCTTAAGGCTTTTGGCTCTTTATTAATACTCTTTCACACTTAGTGTCTCTAATTTTGTAATGTCGCTAAAGGAAATACTGAAGTTCACACTTCACATATTTAGGTTTTCTAGTAATATGCTTGTGGGGCAGAAGCTTGTTAAATGTATATGGACTTGCTGAAAGTTGTATTTTTATAATAAATATGGATTATTAAAATATGACTACATATTCTTTGCCCTCAGTGGAAGTTGGAGACCCATTTTTCTTGAATCAAGATCAAATATATCTTACACTTGTTTCTGTGTTGGGTGGTTGGTTGGTTATGTACTAATCTAAACAAGATTGAAATATACAGTTCCCCCATTAAAAGAGACTGATGACCTTCATAATGTGTCTGTGTTTTGTTTCTATACCTTTTGCATGATAAAAGCTTTAAAACTTTGGATGGCTTTTATGTTGTACCTTGGAGATTAAGTTTGAAAACACTTAAAAAGAGCACTGTAAAGTTATGTTGTTTTTTGAAGTTAAAAAGGGGCTGCAGACAAATCAGTTTCTGCTCAAGGGTTTGTTATAAGTTCCCTAGAAAATTTTCTTGGTTTATTTCAAAACTAGGAACAAATAGGCAATATTGTGTCATTTAAAATAATCTCTATTTTAATACAGTTTTTTGTGTACCAGCTTTAGCTGTTTTATACATTTCAGCAATAAAAACTTCTCTTGCCAACATTAAATATCCAGATTTTGCATGTTATGCACAGAATGTCATTGTTTTAATTACTATTTTTTTTTTAAAAAACTGTGGAATGGTATTACGGAGCCTGCTTTAATTTAAATTACCCAAGATTTTTTCTGTTCTACCTTAGTAAGTTAATTTAAAGCTTTGGTTAGTAATATTTACAAAATAAAATCATTATATGCAGTCATCAGTATGCACCAAATGTGGCCCTACTGGTCAAACCTCCATTTAAAAACTAGGTGTTTCAGATTTTTTTTTTTTTCCCCCTGCTCTTCACACTCTCCTCACCCTGAAATTGTAGATGCCTTGATTTGTTCCTGCTGAAATTTAAAGCAGTGTGTAGTAGTCTGCCAGATAAGAGAAGATCTGATCCCTTGCTCTGAGACTTACTTTTATAAACATTTCTTTTCTTCCCTGAAAGCATAGCTTTAGTAATCTATATCACTCTCAATGGCAACTAGTTGCTAGATATCTATGTTGATCATAAACACTTTTGACTTTTTGGTTGTGTTTAAAATAAGCAAACTTCAGTGGTGTGTGACTAAGGAAATTGGGAGGCTACTGCATACCTGCATGACAGGAGCAGATGAGAAATTGGGAAAATGTGGAAACCTGTTTTTATTTAGGTTACTATTTTTCTCATTTTTAAAATGTCAGTAATTACTTGGAGTTAGGGAGTTACAACATATGTTGTCTGCCCTTCTTGTAGGTTTATATTTTTCAGATGGGGGGAAGCAACAACAGAGAACATACACTTGCTGGATATGGTGGTTTACAGGAAAATGACAAGAGTAATTTCAAATGGGTATAACATGAGTATGAACTGTTACATGAGAATGAAATTATTAGAGCTTAAAACCAAGAGGGATGGATTATTGATAGGAGAAATAACACTTCGTTAATGAGCTCTAGAATACTGTTTCTCTGTTATAGAGACAAATATCCTGCTAAACAAATAGAATATAAACATACCTTTCAGAAAGGTGCTTTGAACACTTGCCTTGACAGGACTTTATCTAAAACACTGGATAATTTGAAGTGTAAATCCCGGACAGCTTAATAATAAAAATTGAAATTAACATGTTCAAGTGTTCTCAGTTTTTTCAGAAAGAAGTATGACTCTTAAAAATACTTTGGTTTTTTTATAGGTACAGGTATTAATGGTATAAGACAATTCCATAATATCCGCATTAGGTTATTTTTATGAAAACATAGTGCTGATAGGGAGACAATGGAAGAGAAGCAGCACCGGTTTCCAAAACACTCAAACAAAAAAGACCAAACCCGTATAGTTCAAAATAATACTCTGCATCTAAAAATCACCATTAAGAGGCAGAAGGTTAACTTCAGAATTGTTTTTTCTTTATCATAGAGTAATGGATACTTCTGAATTAGACACATTCTTTGTAATAAAATTATTAATGAAGAACTGATAACAAATCTCATTTTTGTAAAATTCAGCAGCGAGACCTGGAGACTCTAAAACTACATATGTCTTAATTTATAACAACTTGTGCTATGTAAATTTTACTGGAAATGGTGATAGCAGATTTCCAGTGGTGAATTCCCTCTCAGCATTGTTTAACAGTTGCAGGGCGGGGAGGGTAGAAATTGCCTCTTTTCCTTTTCTTTCTTTTTCATCTAGCAGCTAGCACTACCTGAGCAAAAATAGCTAATCATTATATTTAGTTTAAAAAATAAGGCTTAGGGTGGTTCTTTTTTCCTAGGTGCTCACAAGCTAGTTGAGGCACAGCAATAGCCAAATTAGTTGTGTGGTTTTTGGGCTTGCCTTTTGGTTTTTTTTTTTTTTTTACATTGTTCTTCAGAAGTTTGTTTCAAAGCTGCTTTTAGTAAGTGGAAAATGAGGTTTTTTTAAATGCTTGCAGATTTGAGATTTGTCTCTTTCAGTTCATACATGGTTGAAAACAACAAAAAGCTTAATTTGCCTTTCCTACTAATGAAATATTCTGCAAGTTTGCATGGTGTGTATAATGTAGGAATCTTACGGATGATAGTTGTATATCTGGTGCTCCTTAGAAGAAATTGGTACTAGAAATGAGTAACTTCTCATACAGAATTTGAGTAAAGGACCCTTATCATCTTTTTTTTTTTTTAATTTTATTTTTTAAGATTCCTGCATCACTGCCAAATTCCACTTGGGTCAGCAGAGTGTGTGTTCCCAGAGAGATGTAACTTTCTGGAAAAATCTATTACAGTTTTTTCTTTCTTTTGTCCCTAAGCAATAATTCAGATATTTTAGTAATGTAAATGATCGAGTTGTAGTATCCTACAAGTAACTGCATTGAAGATTTCAATCAGATAACAGGAAAACCTCATTAACATTTTTGTATGAAGCAGTTAATACTGCCAAAATGCAAAATGTAAGTAGTAAAATGCCCTAGAAGGGGGAAGAAGTTTCTTCACATCTCTTTTCCAATTCTCTTACTTTGTTGACATTCTCTGACTGAATTCAAAGTAGCGTTTAGCAGGGGTTTTTTCTTTTGCCAACTAAAGAGACGTACAGAAACATACAGTGACTGATAAGATCTGTTGATTTTTGATTTACCATTAAGATGTGAAGGCATGTAGCATCTGAGGGCTCTTTTTGCACCGTAGTTTTGCATCATCATTGATCTGCCGTTCCATTCTATGAGGTTTATGTACTAAGATCTAATCCCTCATGTTACTGCTGTTCTTTAAATACTGCTCTGAAGATGCCTAAATATGCCGTATCAGTATAGAGTAATGCCAGGTTGGATGACTTAGGATGTTAAAATAGAATTCCCAGATAAAATTCTGAAAATTCTGTCTGTAGATCTGTAAAGTTCTGCCACTTCCCTCATTATGAAGTCAAGTTAAAAGTAATCATATCCCATTCCACCATCCTTGGGTTCTTTGTTTAAAATAACGTTTGTGCTTTGTATACTGTTTCTTTGAAATTTACTTACAGTGGATATACACTGATTATCCTGGAATATAATTGAGATACTAAGAATTATCATCAGAGAAAACATTCCTTGTGAAGTTTCAGATAAGTGTCTTCAGACAATTCTAAAATGCAGATATAAATTTTCTTTAAACCACACTTGATAGTGTTATTTTGGATTTTGAACGAAGGAATATATGCTAACTGCTCTTTTAACTTTTCAGCCATAATGTTGCGACTAAGACTACTGACGCATGTATAGATAGTTGTGTACAATTGTTTTTACTTGCCAGGAATGTCCAGTAGTCAGTTAAATCCCTGATCTCATTAGGTACTGAAATTTCTGTACTGTTTTTCAACTGTTGCTACATTCCTAGCCTTTTTTTAAGGTTACTGGTGTTAAATTATAGTTGCAAATATGCCTAAAATCTGAAATGTTTTGAGAAGTCCATTAGTCACACGCTTGGGGGACATAGCTCCTTTTTCTACTTCATATTTTATTTTGTTATAGGGTATGTATTTAAGCTAACGATCTGTAGTTTGCAATGTAGAACTTGCTGCAAAATTTTAATATTAAGGTTTGAATGCCTAGTTTTAGAAGTATAAATAGAATAGCATATTGTCTTTATCTCCAAAGGCATTATATTGTACTTCTAGCAAGCGCACCGACAGAAAAACAGCGACTAGAATGGTGAGTATAATGCTTGCTATTTAAAAGAATAACAAAAAACACCAAACAACAAAACCAAACAAAAACCTGTCAACCTTGGATGCAAGGGAATATCTAGTGTACTTTTTAATGAAACGAAGTGGAGCTTTGGTGTTTCAAAATTAAATGGGTGAAGACAGTATGATTCTGAAAAACAGTAAAAATGAAGAACCAGGGCGTGAAGGCTGTTGCTTGAATTTTGCTTCTTTACAGCACTGCCAGGTTCACTTTAGAAATCTTGTTTTCTTCAGCCTTATGCACTTTTTTAAAAAAAGCAGTATGAAGAGGTAGGTTTTCAATCTCTAGAAATAAGATTTCTCAAAACAAAAATGCCCCTTTCACTTGTTCTGCTTTCTTTCATCAGAGAATTTTCAAGGTTGTCAGGCATTGGGAATTTCTTCATCTTTAAAATTCGTCATCTGAAGCCAAAAGAATATTGGAAAAATATGTAGGAGTTTCTTGCTGACTGCCTTTTACTGATGTGGAATGTCTTGCTATTTAATTTCATTTGTAAAATCCACTGTAATGAGATTTTCGAGGCATTCTGAAACTTCCCTTGCATTAGTTTTTGTAGTGCATTCACTTGGTTTATTAATCTGAATTAATCTGTCATGTATAATGCACTAGTTCATTTCTAGTCTCAAATATTAGTATAAGGAGAATGTTGAGGATTTTAACCTGATATATGAAGTTGGATACTTCTATTATTTCATTAATGGGAACTTGCTAATAAATGACATTTATGCAGGGTGGGCTTGGTGGAATCAAAAATCCGTATTCTAGTTGGAAACCTGGAGAAGAATGAATTCATTACACTGGCTCATGTGAATCCACAGTCATTCCCAGCACCCAAAGAGAATCCTGACAAGTAAGCAAAACAGTTTTTTCATGTAATAGTGAGGAACTAACTTAGCTAAAATAGGAATTCATTGATAATAAAGAGGCATTTTTATTGAATCTTAAATGGGTTAATTTTTAATAATAGCATCTAAAGACAAACAGGGTTAAGCTCTTCTCAAGTACCATTTGTAAAATCAGATATTCTTTATTCTGTATAAGAATGTTTCTAAGCCAGAAAATAGCTTTAAGGAAAGAATATATTGTTGCTAATCACTGCATTAATTGCATCATTTCTTGCCAATAATCTGTGTTAGCTACAGATACTTAGCTGCTGTTGTTTGAGCGTCTAGCAGCAGTTGGTAAAAGAATTTTAATTATGAGACAGTGCTGAGAATTGGGTAGAACATCAGGCACAGTAGAACTGAGATCTTGAGTGTCTAAGTACATTTAATGTTACTAAATTTAGCAGTTGAGATGCATATCATTTAAACTTGGTAATGGCTGATGTTAGAATTCCTCAGGATGTGGAAACGGTGGAGAGAATACCAAGCACTTCAAATTTTTAAGGATTATATATGTTTTTAAACTCCTTCCGCCTTCTGTCATCCTCTTTTCCTACGCTCAACATGATTGCAGGCGTGTGGGCTAAAAACTCTACTGAAGACATTATTGTATTTCTAGATAGTGTTGTAATTAACTTATAATAAATATATTTGTGTAAAGTGTGAGAATGGGGAAGAAATTTTTGTCTTCATTGGGAGGATGTGAAAAGCTTTGTTTACCTTCCACACAGCCTTTTCCAGATATCAACTGCTTCAAGTGACAGTATGGTGCTACTTTTTTTTAAAGTTATAAGCATAAATTACCTGGATGTTCAAAGTGAACTTGGACAAAAGCAGGCAGTACCTCTTCAGCACCATTTTAGTGGGTACAGCTACAACTGCCTGCAGAATTACAGGCTCTGATTAGCTCTTATTTCAGAGGACTTGATGTAGGCAATGCTTTTAGGACAGGTCTTTTTCCTGATGTAAGCAATGTATGTTCTATCGCCTGCCTGCCTAAATTTGTTCATTGATTGATTGGAAAACAGTGTTCTCCTGAAATAGTCTTGCAGGGAAAAGACTTTTGAATTAAAACATTAAATGTCTTGAGCTGCTATGGAAGTGTTACAGTGTATTCTGTAATAGAATATAGTAGTCATCTCCCGTGTATGCTCTGTGAAGGTGAGCTGTCAAAGGCAGTCTCTTCTTACCTGAAAACTGCACTCGGTCGTCAGTTACAGCTAAGGAATTCGAGAGTTGAAGACAAGTTTAGGTGGCAAAATGGAAGTTATTTAGTCAGTGGATAGATTCTGAGTACTTCCAGGGTTAGGTGCTGAAATCCTGTTACCTCCTTTCAAATGTATTTCCTTTACTGTTGCAACGGCTAGGTGTAACTCCTAAAAATGAGAGAATCTATACCAAAGTCCAAATGAATGAAGTAATCTGCCGGTGATCTTAGTTCGTTCAGTTTGCTGGCAATACATGTGTCAGTGTTTCATGACTTTTTTATTGCAATTGAAAAGGAAATGTCATTAAGCCAGCTTTTGGTTTTTGCCTTTTTATGGCTAGCTCCCCATTGCTAGTGGAGCTAAAATGCACAGCTGTCTGTTATAGCACATAACTTACTAAATTATTCAGTTTTTCTGTCAGTATTATATGACTTTTATATAAATTTTTTTCAGGGAAGAATACCGTACCATGTGGGTGATTGGGTTGGTGTTTAAGAAAACTGAAAACTCTGAAAATTTAAGTGTTGATCTTACCTACGACATTCAGTCTTTTACAGACACAGGTGAGTGTTGCTTTCTAAACGTTCTGGTGTTAAAAAACTTGAAGTTATTGTCTTTGTTTATAAGGTAGTCTTTCAGTAGTAGAATTCTATTTAGACATAGAGTAGAAGTATTCAGATAAGGAGTTAGTGTTATTTAATGAAATACAGTTTTAATGAGTTTTAGTGCTTCTAGACACTTCAGATTAATTGGTTTTGGTTTGTTATTAAAACTGATTAAAATGATACAAATCTTTCAGAGCTCACTAAAAATTGTACATTATATTGTGATGTTTGTTAAACAAGCAAATTGGTTATCATATGTAAACTACCTAGCCTAACTTCATTTTAACAGTATGTGTATAGTTTAAATATTTTCATTACTTGGTGTAACTGAATTTATCAGTGGATTCAAGCTGAGTATCTAGTAGACTCTAGAACAAAATGCCTCTTATTCCATTGTGTTTCATACTAGCTAGTTCATTCAGAAACTTTTATTTTCACATGTAACACTCAGTACAAGAAACCTTTTTGACTTTTTCTGATGTTTACTTTTTGATTCACAAAAATAATTTAGAACACACAGAAGAAGTTTGTAAGCAAAGAATTGCTAACAGCTGGAGAGTGTAACTCCAGAGCCTAAGACTAGGAAAGGAACAGTACCTTTGACAGACTCATTTCATAAATTTGCAGTATCATTTTTAAACAAATGGCAGTTAAGGCTCAATTATTACGTTACAGAGTTAAAGGAATAGGTTTAAGTGCTACCCAATGCAACCCTAGTCTCTGGATTTCTAAGACTTTGTAAGACTGGAAGGGAGGAGATTATACACCCCACGCCAGTGTGGGTGTATGAGTGAATATAATAAAAATATATATTTTTTTTTAGTAAGTCATGCCAGGGTTTGAAAGTTCTTTATTGTCGCATAGCTGGAGTTAGGGGTCAGGATGTGCGTGTATATATATATCTCTGCCTTTTTCAGTCAAAGGGATTTTTGTTTCCTTGGGAGGTGGAATATGCCTTTAAGTGGTGAAGGTGGAACTATAGGCACACCAGTCTAATTTTTGAGAATTTAGAAAAGGCATAGTAGCTTGGCTGCCACTTTAAAGGATTGATAATGAATTCACAAGGAGTGAACTACGAATTACAGTTTCTCAGGTCTTTCGTTGTTTATAAACAGATATTTCAATAGTGTACTTGTCAGATTTTTAGTATGAAAATACTGAAAGTTGCACTTATGATTTTGAATCTAATTTAGTTGTGCTATATTCAGATCTGAAATTAGTCTAAATATATGAGATTTTAAATGAAGTACCATTTCATTAAAATTATTGTAGACTATGTTGCATAGTTTTCTGTTCGATTTGTACATATGCTTCCAAAGGTAACCAGCTAGCAAACAATTTCTGTTTGTGTGTTGTGGGTTTCTTTGTCATCTCAAATTAATGTCAGTCTGTCCTCATTGTTTTTAATCCACCCACAAGCTTCTGTTTGCCCTGTCTTTTGCAATAGATTCTAAGATTTTTATCAAAACTACTGACGCATTGTCAAGAATGAAATTAGGGAATAGCTTGCTTTTTAGTGGGAGCAGGGGGCAGAATAGAGCCATGGAGAGTAGGCTAGGTTTACCTTGTACTGAAACTTTGGGTAAGACCTACAGTCAGGAATATGGAATGCTTTAACCAGATCTAGCTTTCCTGAGCGTGTGCCTACCTTAACTGTAACTGGTATGATCTTTACATAGAGGCTTTATGGCCTACTTCAGTACCAAGAATTAGTGTAGTAGGCTCTTTAGTATGTGGTATCGTTGAAGTCTGTGTGTGTCTGTCTCTTAACAGCTTTTTAATTACACATTCACAGCCTATTCAATGGGATTCCTAAAAATTTGTAGAATAGACCATGAATAAGGGAGATATCTCTTAAATTCTTCTGTTACAAAACTACAGAGCAATTTTTTTATTCATAGGTCTGCCACAGCTTTGTTCAACATCGCACAGAATGTCAGTGTGAAAGAACAACAAATTTTTTCATTTTTACCTGGCTTTACTAGAACCCAAGATGTTGGGTTGCAGTGTAGTGCCTTTACTAGCACTAACTGTGTTGACTCACCAGAAGTAAATGTTCTGAGGTGAGGAGAAATAGCTCATTATAATAGACATAATTAGAATAAAAAAAGTAAAACAGAGCAAACCAACCAAAAAGAACCTGAAACAGCAGAAAAGACCAAACACAAATCACTTTTGTATAAAAACGTAGTGGTATCTGAGTTGCCAGAATCATCTGTAAAATATTAGCTGGCGCACAAGCATTCAACTTCTGAATTAGAAACCATTTGTTATAGGAGCTGCATAAATAAAAGCTGAATCAACTGTGAAGAAAATAATTTTATGTAAATACTGAAATTCTTAGCAGAAAATTTTACTTCTGTCTTTAGTCCCTTCGAGATGAAATGGAGAATTCACTTCATAGCTATTACCGTTAAAACTTGTTAACGGTGTAGTTTAGAGAACTGCGCACTTGCAAGATGTTTTTTTTTTTTCTTGGAAAACAGGTCACCTGTTTCCAAAATAACATCTTGGTGTTTGTACTATCGGTGCTGGCATAGTAGACAGTTCATTTTTCCCTCCAGAACAATGAAGCACTATGCCTGTTCTTGAGGGTAACAAATGTTCCAAAATGTAGATCGTTTCTGCCTGGGCAAGTAAGTGGACTTTGCAAAATGCTTCAGTATGTCTTAACGCTACTTTAATTGTGTAGTTTATAGGCAAGCAATAAACAGCAAGATGTTTGAAATGGATATGAAGATTGCTGCAAGGCATGTGAAACGTAAGCAACTTCACCAACTGCTACCTAATCACGTGCTTCAGAAAAAGAAAAAGGTAAACTTGACTAATATTTGAGAGCAATAAAAATGCTATTGAGAAATGATTCATCAGCTTTTTAGATGTACTAATCAAAGAACTAAAATCCCACTTTGAAAGCTTAGTTTTACCTGTATAAGCAACGTGATCTCATTTGACTGTAGCAGTATTGCTAGATGCACTGAATATAATACTATATTTCCCAGAATGTCCAACAATGTACCATGTCTGCACATTTTTGAAACATCTCTCCAGGGATGGTGACTCCACCACTTCCCTGGGCAGCCTGTTCCAATACTTCACAACTCTTTCAATAAAGAAATTTTTCCTGATATCCAATCTAAACCGATCCTAATGCAACCTGAAGCCTTTTTTTTTCCCTGCTAGCGACAGGATGAGAGGAAATGGCCTGGACAGGATAGTGGATCATTTGCATGTAAAAGGATTTGAAAATTGTACATTTATGGTTTGCATTTGAAATGTTCTTACTCTCAGGTTTTATTTTGTTGGTTTTTTTTCTTTCCAAAGAATGTACTTAAATTTAACCGCATGCATACACACTTAATTCATGGTGGAACTTCATCACTCTTAAATCACCTCTTGTTTCTTTTTTCTTCACACATGTAACAGCTAATGTTTTGCATAACTGAAACATCACATAATTTGAAGCTTCACTGATTTTTAAGCCCTTAATAAGACCAATACAGTTTTCTTCTATCTTGTGGATTGCAGCATTCAACAGAAGGGATCAGGTTGACGGCTCTGAATGACAGCAGCCTAGACTTATCTATGGACAGTGATAACAGCACGTCTGTGCCTTCGCCTACTAGTGCTATGAAGACGAGTCCATTGAACAGTTCTGGAAGTTCTCAGGGGTAATGAAGATTTTCAGTCTTGCTGCTTTCTGTTCCTGAATTACTCATGTTAAAAGCATAGCAAATACTGCATGCGTGAGATACTACAGTTACCAAGGTTTGAATGTTACATGTTGGAGCTTGCAGACATTCTTATTTCCAGTTTGAGCACTGGAGCAGGGCTAAATTTGGGGGATAAGGAGCATGGCACTGGACTTCAGATGAGGAGTTGTAAGGTTGGGTAAAGACACTTAGAAGAACAAGGTGACATAAAAACTTGGGGGCACTGCAGCAGGCGGCTCTGAGAGGTAGTGAGCAGGAAATTGAGGTGTGAGAGTGAGGAAGGGTTATGTGAGTTTTGGATCGAAATGCGAGACAGTAAAGAAGTTTAGACTTTCTGTCTGGGAAATCAGTGCTACTGCTATTACTGATGTTAACTATGCAAATGAAGCTTAGGTTCATAAATCTCCTTTGTGTTGTCAAAGTGTACATATTAATGTTTATCTTAATCCTAACCTCCTGTATTAAGTCTTTTCCTATCTAAACTTCAGTTTGCCCAAGTTAATGGGATTCTGCTCTCTTTCAAGAGTCTCATGTTTGTCTGTTTGACACGCAAAGAAGTTAACATCAATCTCCTACAGTTGTGCATTATTAGATGTATATTACAAGATATTGTGTAGGATAAAATACTTAAGTTCACTGAACTTACTCCTTTTGACAAGTGCTCTTTTAGTTAGTCCTCTTTGGTAATTGATTCCAATAGCTGATGCCACTGACTATGCTATTAAAACAAGTCTATAATATCTAGGATGTCACACTTGAAAAGGAAACTGCCCTGTTTTGATTTTAGACACATACTGCTTCCCTATGTCTTGAAAAATGATGAAAAAATTATTTTGTCATGTGAAATCACAGGCCTTTGCTTGGGAAGTCCAGACTGAAATCATGGTCATAATAGTGTGTGTAGATTGAAAACAAACTCTCTATTCCAGCAGTTCTACACTAGTTTTGTTCTGTCCTTCAGGAAAATAGGTGCTGTGTTTTCCCCTGCACCTTATTTGGGCAGACATTGCCTTAATTTTTGCTTTTTTTAAAATGCAACTTCTTACTGGTCAAAAAAACTGTCTGTGAAATTGAATTTATTGAAATAGCTTCCATTGCTCAGGTTTGATAGTAGATTACCAATACTCATTTCTTCATCCTACTGTGACGTAGTATTGTCTCTGATGTAGGTAAAACGCTATCAGCAATGGTTACTGGCCATGCGTATAATGTGATGAAAGGCAGATCATATAGCACCACAGCTTTACTTTTCTTTTTAGCAGAAGCAGTCCTGCGCCAGCTGTAACAGCAGCATCTGTGACCAACATACAGGCTTCTGAAGTCACTGTGCCACAAATAAATTCCAGTGAAAGCTCAGGGGGTAAGGAAAATGGCGTAGTATATTGTTTAATGTTTATAAAGCGGTTTAGGTCTTTACTTAACACATGCTGTAACATGTTCTCCTTGATATACAGATTTAACTAATTTCTTTAGAACTCGGGAAATCATGGCAGAACATTTTGTGCTGTGATATTTGTTTATTCTTTTATTCTTAGGGGTTTATATTTGCCATTCACAATAGCAGCATTTTTCCAATGACATGATGCAAGTCTGTAGGTCAGTTGGTCAAATGAGGAAAAACTGACTAAAGCTGGAAGAACAATTTTTGCATTTATTTTTAGTCCACTTTGTAGCTAAACGTAAGAGGTGGTTCTGTACTGTGATGTGTGCTTCCATGTTCCTGCTCTTTGTGCTTCATGAAACTGATTCTAGGAATGAGAGAGACTCAGATGTAAGCAGTATACATTCTCCTTCCTGATGTCTTTTCAGATATGTCCCACTGTGTGCTGACTTTATCCTCCATATTTTCTACAGGAAGTGCATTTCACTTAGTACTTAAAAAAAAAAAATAAATTACTTTTTACTGAAAGAACAAAGGCATCTGGTGAAAATGTTCACTTAGCAGAGTCAGGTACTCCTCTATTTTGATGGAACTTTAGCTGTATACAAGCAGTAAGTCAGAAATAGATGCAAAAGGGGACCAACTTGTTAGTCTTTCAAGATGAGATCTATCTTACTTCACTCTGACGTGTTGGGACGGTCTTGCTGTTCTGTGATTTTTATTGTAAGTCACAAGTGCATCAATGTGAGTAAGTTTGTCCATGAGCACTAAATAGAGCTTAAATGGCATTACTGTTTCTTGTATTTGGAAGCATATCAAGAAGCTGTTCATTCTTAGATTTTGAGTCACGTGGTAGTTATTAATGAAAAATTTCCTCAGTGTAATTTTTTTCATCCTGGAGTATATCTCCCGATATGTGCCTGTTGGTTTGAGGTAGGCAATTGAAGAAGAGGAGCTTGGTCATATGGAGCATTTTTCAAAAGGGTGTATGGAATGTCAGATCTTTATCTGATGCTCTGTGATGACTTTGTATCTGTCATTGCATACTCTGAGCCTGAGAAACGATAAACTTCATGTTTGAGTGACAAAGGGAGTATCAGATTGCTCTTGATCTGATTTAAGGCAGTCTCTGGGAGTGCATATATATGGCCGAGTACAGAAACAGTAAAACTTACTTGGGTAACAAGAATAATATAGAATCATAGAATGGTAAGGGTTGGAAGTGACCTTAAAGATCGTCTAGTTCCAACCCCCCTGCCATGAGCAGAGACATCTTCTACTAGACAAGGTTGTTCAGAGCTCCTGTGTTAGTACAGAGCTCTGTCTGGGCTAGTATATCCTGCTGTTAAGCAGGATTGATCAGACCAAGCAGAGTGTCACTGACATGGCTACCCTGTATCTGGTACAGGAGTTCTCTCTCAGAAAGAGCATGAAACTAAACTGTGCTGTGTATGCACACGTGCCATTCCAAACATGATGCTTGTACCACTTCCTTGATGCCTACTAGATACCAGTGGTTTTGGAAAAAAAAAAAAAAGTACCAGTGATTGAACTGAAATGGTTGTGTCAAATCATCTTGTTTAAACTTCTTAAATTATTTATCTATAGGTACTGCAAATGAAAGCATTCCTCAGACTGCCACACAACCAGCCATTTCTCCACCACCAAAGCCTGCCATCTCTAGAATTGTTTCTTCAGCATATCTATTAAATCCATCACCAAGAACTTCAGGAAATGTTGCAACAAAAATGCCTAGCCCTGTCACAGCATTGAAAAGGACATCATCTCCCCATAAAGAAGAGTCTCCCAAGAAAATGAAAATTGAAGAGGTATTTGAGATTTTTGAGATCATACCATAGCCATATCCAAAAATTTCAATATTCATTTCAGCTGCAGAGTGCTGATTCTCATGTTCCAAGTTTCAGATATTTTGTTAAATGGGGTGTATATTTCCTACTGTGATTGCATTGCCGCTTTATGTATTCAGCTTGCTTAGGTGTTAGTGGTTTTTTAATACGCTAACATTCATCACGACACATGTACTGCGTTAGCACAAATGCTTAGATTCTAAATTCTTGTCTTAAAAGTAATTTTTTTGTTAAACATGTTAAGTCTTACAACTAATTCTGTCTTCAAAACCGCTTTATGACCTTATTTTCGTATTGATTTTTTAAAATACGTTTTTCTGATTTGTAATAGCTTCTGGGTTTGTTTGTGTTTCAGCAGGATGAAATAAGTGAAGAGACTAGCTGTATGGATTTGAATGAGCATGAAAAAATGGAAACTAAGGTATATGCTTAGACCATACATTTCTGTGTATGTTAATGGGGACTCTTCCTGTAAAAATCATTGTGTTTCTTTCCAGCAATGACTGTTTGTAGATATAGTATAGAGTCTCCAGTAAAGATATCAAAATGGTATGTTGTTTTTCAATGTTTATGTCAATATTAATGAATTGCAGTACATTACTAAGTGGCAGGCTAAGCTGAACCTGAATCTGTGGTCACACAGGACATTGATTTCTTTACTGGTAATTCACACAGTATTATGTGTAGTGAAAAAAATTAATGATGATATTTATGGATTTGTTAAATCAGAGCAGGGATGTGTCTATATGCCTGCTTTGCCTTTGTTGTGAACTTGCTTCGTGTTACTTAGTCCTATGTGTTCCATTGGGAGTTTTGCGTGTTGGGCTGAGAATCCCGTAGCCAGATGCTACTTTGTTCACTTTATAGATTAAGAAAAAAAAAAATTCAAATAATGGTAAATAAATCTTTTCTGGTAGTGAAATTATTGTATGAAGTTTCAGCATACCTTTTAGGGACTTCCAGATAGCCAAGTGTGCCCTTCCAGTATTTTGTAATTTAGCAGACAATTTGTCTGCTTATTGGTGAACAGAAAGGGTGCCAGTCTGTCTTCAGCCTAGTGATAGCAGCTCTCCACTTGGGCATGTACAGTTTTTATATGGCACATTTTGTTGCATTCTGAGTACTATGGAAAATATGCCAAGAAATTAAAATGTCTATTAAGTGCTTTGGCTTATAGTTTCCACACCCTTAAGTGAGGAGTTGTATCTTGTTATGTAGTCACCATGAAATCCCTTTGAACTCAAGACAGGTGAAGGCAGAAATACATGTAAGCATTTAATCCTAACATTCGAAATAGAACCTATGGATACAGATCATTATAAAAGAAATAGGTAATCCTGTTAGCTTTTATTGTCAGTCTCCTCTAAATCTTATGTCCTTAATATGCATGGAAGGAATTGGAGGGATGAATTTCTTTTAATAGACATGAACATAGTTTTTTCTCCATTGAAATGCATGCTTTTTTTGTTATGGTATGGTTTACTAACAGGTACAATTTTAACTAACAGGCTGTTTTCACTAATATGAGAATGTGCTGTGGTCCTGCTTTAACCATGCATTCCCACTCTTTTACCTGAAAAACTGGCTCTGACATTCATCTGTTCATCCAGAAAGCTCATTCAACCCATTATGCAGCTGAATTTGCAACAAATTCAGTAGCTTTTCACATGGTGGTCTTTGCTTCTCTTCTTTTTGTCTTTAATAAGTTGAATGGGATGTAGTGTTTTCCTATAGGATTCTGTATAAAAAGTGTTAAGTGGTTAAACAAGTGACAGCTGAGAAGTGCTGTAGCTTTTGTTAATGTCAGATTCCTAATCAGCAAAACATTCTCTAGTGTGGCAGTTTCTATATTGTAAAAAGATGGGTAGCAGTGTATCATGTACTGATACTTGCCTTTTTTTTTTTTTTTTCTGTATATGCAGGACTTAAGGCTTTCTGGTTAATGGAGTTCTGTATAAATAGCTTTTATAATCGAAGTGGTGTAACTGTGTTGATGTTTTTGTTTTTTTAGGATTCACTTGAAATGGAAGTGAGTGTTAATTCTCAAACAGAAACTCTTCAGACAACTTCTCTGCAAGCTCCTCAGGTACTATTTTTAAAAACAACACCTCTGTGTCTGTGTGCTAATCTGTGGTAAAAACATTAAAATTAAAATGAGTCCAGATGTTAAAAATGTATAACTTTTAATATAAATCCGTTGTATGGAAAGCTGCTTGTTGTTACTGTCACAATTTTTGTGTTTTAGATGGTCATTGATCTTATTGAATGTGCATTGTAGCTAAACATGTATGGCTTGCCATACAAACTGACCGAAGCTGGATTCGCTCTTCTGAATTGTACCTTCAAAGTAAGGGGCTCAGTTTATTCCTTTGTGCTTTGCACACCACAGAATAATCCTTTCTAACAAGGAAACAAATGCTTTAAATAGCTGCAGCTCAAAGATACAGTGGTAGAGGTTGAGAAACTAAGAATGTCTGAAATGGAACTTCAGATTCTGATATTTGATATGAGAGAGAGAAGTTGTAATCTTGTAATTCGTTAGCCGGCCATGTTGCTTCACTGCAGGTATTATAAATGTAAGGAGCATTGGAAAAATGGACATCAGGTTAAGAATTCTGTGGCATTTACTTAAATTTTTGTTCCTAATACTGTAACAACTTTTAGAGAACACATCTTTGTCCTTACTAGCATTTCTAAGCTTCTCTTAGTGCTCTACTGATTAAAATTTCACTATCACAAAGCATTTTATGCACACTTATTAAATCATGTGTAGTAAATGTATTGATTGAAAATGGAGATACATTGTAATAGTGTTAATGGTATTTGTTACTGGATTTTTTGAACTACATGAGCAGTACTGAATAATGGTACCAAAATTGTTTGGCAAAATCTAGATGTTACATGGGCACTCTAAACTGCTTCAGGGAAAATTTTTAGATCACTTAGTACACCAAGTTTATTTCACCTATTGTTGAGGGACAGTTATGAAAAGCTTTGTGGGTTTTAAAAATTGAATAGCTGTTACTTTAGCAAAAGTAATCTGGAAACTGTAAAAGAATGACGGGCCTCTTCTGTCATTTTTCAGTATTCTCGTTAGCTTTGCTAAAACAGTGCTCATGTTGCAGAAAAGAGGAATGTGTTAAACCACAGGTCAGCACCAACCAGAGCTGGGCTACTGGGGGCAGGGGGGAGACGGGAGGTCAAACCTATTTTGTGCGAAGTCCTTACTGCATTGTGCTTTGCTACTGTATCAGTCAGTGTACCTTGGTTGATTTCTTTTTAATAAAACAACAGTTAAGAGCAGTCATTTTAATGCAGTTTTTCCCATGGATCAACTGTACCGTAATTAATTTTGGACATTTATAACATGCAAGAACATTTTCTGATACATCATGGGAAGTAACGCATGATAACTGGGTTATTGTGGTGTCAAACAATCTGCCAAAGTGGGAGAGAAATGCTTCAAAACTAAAACAAAAGAAAACAACCCACAAAAAACCCCAAAACCAATAGAAGCTTGTTAAACATGTGAGAAATTAATGAGTGGCACTGAATCTTGAGTGTTCCTTTTCTGTGTTTTACTTTTATTTGGCTTCAGATGTAATTTTGCTGAATGGGATTTAGTCTTCTAAGTGAGAAAAAAATGTTCAGATTATTTTCGAGGTAAAATTCTTAATGCAGTCATATAGCACTGCTTTAGTGTTCATAATATGTTTTACATGTAAATCTAAGCTATTGTGAACAGTTGGAAATTTGGCTGTAAAGAGCTTTTAAACAGTGAAATATGTGTGAAGACACATATTTGCATTGGGGACAGTTTTCCATCATTCATCTGTAAGGGGGTGAGGCTGGACATTGAATTGTTCAAAGGAATTTTTAAATACTAAACATGTAGATTAGATAGTAGATGTCACTGATGAAACATCCTTATTGTATGGATATTATGTTTAATTTAATATAGGTTATTAGTACGTTCAGCTTTATCTGTAGCACTTCCTAATTTCCTGCAGTTGTCAAAAAAGGAAATGCATACTATGAACCAGTTTTACAAATGTTGCACAAATTTTCCTTAATAATGACTGTGCAGGCAAAGGAAATACTTGCTTCTGTATTTAATTTGTAATTATCGTTATCTTGCTCTGTTCTTAAAAACTCTTTTGAAGATCTTGTTTTGGAAAGTTAGTTCTTTCGGTCACTACAGTATTTTTCTTTTGATATTTACAAAGTTAAAATACAACCAAACTTCTTATTTTCTTTTCAGAAAACACCCAGTACAGACCTTTCAGATATCCCTGCTCTCCCTGCAAATCCTATTCCTGTTATCAAGAATTCAATAAAATTGAGATTGAACCGGTAAAACCAACCTCAGGGGTCCATAAACAGTATCTGCCAACTCAACCTGTTGTCTTCTAATCCTAGAAAAAAAGGAGAACGGAGGGTGCAAGACTAGAACATGGTCGTAAATGGATTTAGGTATATTTTGTGCACTTCCCTTTCTGGGCTAAAATCACCACTTCATTGGAAGTCCAGGTTAGTATGTGAAGCCAGGAGTACAATTAATGTGTTAGCAACAGTTGCATTAAATATTTCGAAGGATTGCTGCCTTTAAAAACATGAACACTATTTGTAGCCATGTTTGACATTCTGATTGAATTTGTTTGATCCATTGTTTCAAAATTGAGGTAGAACTGGCATAAGAATCCCTTAAATGCACTTTTATGTACCTTTTTTTTATTGGAGTATGACTAATTTTAGATCTTCAGCTGATACTTTTGTTTTATTGAAGAATCTCTTCAATAGTAGCAATCTGCAAATTGGGTGATGTTCTGTGATGTACTATACGTTGAAAACAAAGTGTATGGTATATCTAGTTCGACTGCTATCAAGCAGCAGTAAGCCTTTAAAATGAAATGTCAAATCTTGAGGTTATAAGACCTATGTTGAGGAAGTAATTGGGAAGTTTTGGTATTGGTGGGACATGATTAAGATGTGGTCTATTTTTATTTATAGGATTGTTTTAAGGTGCATACAGATTGGCAATCAAACAGCAAATAAACTTTTCTTTGAGCTAATCAATCTCCTTATTCCCTTTTTGATCCTTTTATTTCTTGAGAAAAGCTTTTGTGTTTACTGTTGGGAGTTTTTTTGCAGGTTGTATGCACCATATAGGACAATAGTTATTTATACAAAATAAATACAAGCCACACACTCATTTGGGTTCCCCTCCTGCCCCTTACCTAATCATAATACCTTGTGGTCTGTAGGCACAAATTCAAAATTCTGTCCCATGACTAGATTGTTTAAGTAAATATTGTGTGCCTGTGAAATATAACACCTGTCTTGATGGCCTTTGAATCACTAAATATGAGATGATATTTGTACACTCCATAGAAGTCCTGTATGCATTAAAAAGCTTCAAATTTTAAATAAAAGCAAAAAGACTTTTTCCCTAAGAATTTTAACCTTTTTGTTTTTAGATGGCTCATCAGAAATAGTTTTACATACTGAACAATGTTGAATTTTTAAAAATCATATTTCTAGTAAGCACTTGACATCTAGTAAGCTCTCTTACTCCTATTTTTTGTTCTTGTAGTCCTATCAAAAAAGTAACAACTTTTTCATTCAAAAGAATCTCTCATAGCAAAGAACAGCATTATTTGAGGAGCATGAGGGATACCAACAGTAATACCAGATGTAGATAACAAACTTCATGTTACTATTACTTAAGTCTGAAATACATGGGATGTCAAATCATACTTCCCATACTTTGATTAGCATGTTTTATGAACTCCCTTCTCCCATTGTGCTCCATCCTATTACACGTGCATCTTTCATGTTGAAATTAAATTACTTACACTCTTCCCCTTATCCTTCTAAATTAATTCTCCAAAGTCAGAGTGTAGCTTCTTTTACTTAGGCTGTGCAGTAACTGAAGGGTTTTTTTGCCATTTGTCTAAGATGTCTAGTATACAATATTTCTCTTTTCCTTACCCTGTGCAGCCTGCTGCTGTCGTCCATCCCCCAAAGAAGGTTATATTAACAGTTGAAGTGTACAAGGTGTCTGTGTATTTTGTGTAGCTATGGAGTTTAGACCGAAATTGCCAGGCACAAATTTAGTCTTGTCATTTTGTTTACACATCAGAAACTCTTTTTCATTTTATTAAATGTTTCATGTAACTGCACCCAAGTTTTACCAAGCTGGAAACTTGGAACCTTTCTGTATAGTGACTTTTTAATTCTAGTTTTCATAACCTGGAGATCAGACTGTTGCTTTCGCATGATGTACGTAGTGTCTCATGACTGGAGTTTGCTTTGTTTTATAGTATCTGTACTCCTTGTATTTTTCAAGAGCTATTTTGTAAACAGATGATGTATTTCTCCATTGAAAACACAATAAAAAACAGCACAATCCCATAGTTGTCTGATTTTTCTGAATGTACAAAATTTTTACTCTCTTAATTCATACTTGGCTCTTAAATTTTCTGCTAAGACAAAATACAGTATGGCCTAAAGGAAATAGTACATAAATGAATGTTCTCTAAATAAGCATGATTTTAGACATTGAAAGTGGCAGTAACACTCAGTAGGATGTTGAGTTCTAGTCTGTTAAAGGGAAAGGTTGTGGATTGTGCAGTGGCTTGGTGGGGGCAGAGTCTGTCCCTCCACCAAAAAAAACCCCAAACCAACCAACCAACTAAAAAATCCTCTCAAAACCCCCCAAAAACAATAACAAAAAAACATTTTAACAGCATCCATTCCTTGTCTCCTGATTGGGAGTTCATCTCAAAATCTTGAATTGTTAAAAGCTGACAATACTAGAAGAAATGTGTGCATAAACAATTTGGGGCTATACTATTTTCTTGAAAATTTTGGACTCTGTTTTTTAACATCTGTAACAGTTTTGGCATCTTGCCCTTGCTTTTCTTGCAAGTGACTGTTTCTTATGTCAGCAGATGGCACTATTTCTCTTCTTGTGAAATAATTTTAACTTGCTCTGAAATAAAAGTAAAAATTACAAGTAGCTGTGCATCACTTGATTGATCTTTGTATCAGCATGAGCCCAATCCTCCAAATGCTTGATGTGAGTAACTTTAATGAGTAGCCTCCTTTTGACTGAAATTTCTTTAACTGCTAAAACCACTGATGATTATGGTCTTCGGATTATAATTACCCTGCCTAAAACAATAAACCTTTGTGTTGTATATATTTTTCACAGCATGCAATTGCTTGTCTTGTTTAGAACAGATTCATCATCTTTATATCTTGCCCACCCTGTTTCCGTTTCATCACAGCTGATGTTATTTATGGCTTTAATTCCACTCTTATTTTTTCTGACCAATAAAAATCTGCTGGTAGATATACAAATTTCTGTTCAGTGTTTCTCAATCTACTGAAAATAGGCTTCAGTAGGCTTATTTTTGAGTTACGCTTCATGAACCTCCAGAAGCAAGTTCATGGATCATATGGATCTGCAAACAAGAAGCTGAAAATTACTGTTGTAGCCAAAATAATGAACATTAATAAGCCATGGTTCTAACAGATGGCTTTAGACATACTGACTTGAATCAGACATTTGAGTTGTTGAGTTCTAGCTAAAGTTGTGCTTCCTTGCTGTAGGTAGTATGTATGCATGCATGCAATTTCTTAGTGCATTTTTTTTTTTTACACTGCAAAATCTTTAAACTTGTGGCTACTAGTAAGTATATAGTAACTGAGTAGTAATGAGTATCAGCTGACAGTAAATGTACCTTAATGAGAACTAATTTTATTCAACAATAGAAGTGAAGACTTGAGTTCTTTGTCTTCTAAAATACAAAAAATAGTTCAGTATAGCAAGAACATGCTAGATATTACGAAGCCTGAATCTACACTTAAATGCAAGAAAAACTGGTGTGGTAGTTACTGAGGAAGCAGAGTATGTTTATTTTCTCATAATACATATTTTTTTGGCGGTCATGTGCATTTGTACAAAAGGTATTTCGCATGTGGAAGTGATCCTGGCATCCTTTATGTAACGTCATAAACAAGCTTATTCAATTTTGTCACTTAATAATGTGCAAGTTTTGATAGTACACTCACAAATGTCTGTATACGAATATGTTAGGTGAGTACTTGGTAGGTTCTCTTTTTAAAGATCCAGAGTTTGTCTTGGAAAAATGTCAGTAATAAACCATTTTTAGTTTATTTGAATAATCTTAGTAGAATTAAGGATCTGTTCAGTGGGAACAAAGCATCTTGGATTGATAGAGGCAGATGCAGTTTGCTATGTCTACAAAGTTCAACTAATAATTTGGAATATCTAGAAACATCAAACATCTGCCGCTATCATCACTAAACGAATGCAAACTTTGATATCAAACTTCAGAGGGCATATTTTATTATGAAAAAGATAATATGATGAACCACTGCTAGATGTCCCATCTGCTTTTTGGACAGTTAAACTCTGATGGTTTTTTAATAAAATATAGGCATATTTGTATTATTCTGACTAAATTCTGGAATGCTGTCTTTGGGTAATTTTTTTTTTCTTTCTCCCACATGAGGTAACATTTCCTATTCAGCATGTCTTTTTTTTTTATGACCTCAGTATTTTTATAACCTCTGTATTCTAGTGGAACGTTTATAATAAATGTAAGAATGACAATGTTGTACACACTTCGTTAAATTTTTACCTCATAAACTCTATAAAGATACTGAATTTAGAAAAAGTTAAATTTAACAGCATAGTAATGGTTGGAAAAACCTGTTTAATGGTATATGCAGATATTATCAAGCTTGGTTTTTGCAGTAAATTACTGTGTTTAAATAAGCCAGAATCCAGGCAAGTAATAGGAAAGGATAAAGATGAAAGTTACTACTGATGTAAGGTGATAAAAACTCCCAACTTGTTTGGTAAGGAAAGCTGCGTTTATTTATTTAACTTAAGAAAATAGCCAGTGCATTTAAACTGCCCCATAATAGCTGGCCCACACAGATACCGGACAGCTTAAAGTGCAAATGTCCTTTTGTCTTATTTGTGAGCTAGCATATGTACTTTATGAATGCATTTTATGTTTGTGTCTTTAGAAGTAAATTTCCTTAGTAAGGCTACTCATGTAAATGTTTTACATGCTTACAATTGAACATCAATTCAAACTTTTCAGTTCATCTAGCCTTATTTCTGTGACGTTTGCTTCAGTTAGGGTATTTGCTAACCTAAAGCAGGTAAAATTATTGAATGGAATGTTAGCCCATGTGCCCCTCATTGGTCGAGCATTTCAAATGCCATTAAACTAAAACTGGAGTGTGGATGGGGGAAGAAATCTTTCGCATTTGAGGAATAACTTCCTCTCCTAAGTCAGAAGTTTGATTCTAAGTAAATACAACAACTGTGGTACTACTTAAAACGGCATGCAGGAATTTTGCGCTACAGCTTCTGCTTCAGCGTTGCTGAAAGCTTGCTCTGTACAGTGTCTGATGCGGTGCGCCTTCCAGAAATCTGGCATGCGCATGTTGTCCTTGTTTGCGTTCTCAGTCTGCAGTGGAGCTGTTAATAAAGAGATTGATGATGAAGTTGTCGAGAAGAGACAGTTGGACAGGACTGCTCGCCATGAGTGACAGAGGGCATGCTCTGCCTTCGCAGCCAAGAACGTTGCCCCCAGCAGAGAGCTGCCCATGCCTGGACGCCGTGCCAAGCCTGTTCTGCACGTGGGGAGAGGAGGCTGCAGCTTGGATGAAGGGTTTCTATTAGATTTTTAGCTTGCATTCTTAAAGTGAGATTTCCTTTATTTATGATCTTCACACAATTTTATAAAAACTTTATGGTCTCTTGAGATCAAATGCAGATTGAGCAGCAACGTAAAGGCTAGTGTAGATCTGAAATTTTTGTGAATGATCTGCTAGGACTTTGAGAATATTTCATTGTGGACTGGTTCAATGAAGTGAAATAAAGATGTCTTGTTCTTAAAATTAACATTTTTTTGCTTTTATGGGGAATAAATGCATTATTCATGTACTCAATCTAGATATTAGCTTCTGTAGGAATCTCCCTGCCAAGATGTCATAAACTTGATTCAACTCAATCACGTGTTTGGAATAAGAGAAGCCCAGAATGATGGATGGAAGCATTCTGTCTGTGTCACAGTTTATCATGTATATTTTTTTTTTTCCATCACAATGTAAGAAACAGTAAGACTGATAAAACATTTGATAGTTTAGGCCATCTGCTCACCCAGTATATTAGAATTATTAATGATTATTCCTACTGTCTTTTCATTCAGAACAGTGTGTGGATTTTCTGTACGCTAATGATCACTCTGACCACTAAATGTAATATCTAGGAGTAATTTTTTTTTTGGTAGCATCTAGTCCTTGTAGGTGATGAGATAAAAAGACCCTCACAACCCTAATCAAGAACAGTGACTTAAAAAGCAGTTTCAGTAGCCCACATGTCAATGTTTTGCTTTTGAATGTATTTACAGGAGGAAGATAAGTCCCTTTGGTCTGATCACATTTTAAGTCGTGGTAGATCATTTTATGTGGACAAATACTAGTATAGATACAAATACTAGCATAGACTTTTTCTAGGGTTATTTCCCCCGGGATGTTGTTCCCTAATTTTTTTAAACTGGATTGAAACATAGTAGTTTACCAATGAATTAGTAGATTAATTCTATATACATGTTCTTTCTAATTCTTCATAAAAAAATAAAAACACCCCCAACCCCCCACCCCCCAAGAAAAGGGCTCCTGTTCTATGAGACTTTGACCTAGGTGGATAGTGATGAAATGATGTTTTGTAATAGTTGCTGTGAATAGCAAAACATTGATTTGATGTAGTAATGTTTTTCCAGTGGTTGATACAGGCACCAGGAATTTCTTCTCAATTTCTAAGTTTTGCTTCTTGACTGAGGTTACTTAAAAAAAAAAAAAAAATCAAGAATTTCAAAGTTTGTTTTATAAAATTGTAGGTTTAATTCTGGAGAATCTCAAGTCTGTCAACTGACTATAGTAACCTAGGGAGATCTTTTTTTTCTTTTTTAAATTTAGGGATATAAGCTAATTCACTCGTGCGGTTTTTTTTTTGTTTTGTTTTCTGTTAAAGGTGTAGGAATTGGTTCATCATCTCAGTTGTGTTGCTGTGAATAGGACCTGTCTAGCCAGAAGCACAACAGATGTTCTGTCTTTGCAGATAAAGTCAAAATGGCAAGTTTGCTCTAGTAACATTAAGACCTTTTCTTTTTTATTTTTAGCTTAAAGAGTATTTTTGTATTTGATTTACTATAGGCTGTATTTTAAAAAATGCATGGAAGTCACACTTTTAAGTTGTTGCAAACACCACAAAGAGTTACTTTTCCTTTCTGGACCATTAGTTTTTCAAGGATTATCTGAGCATTCATTATGAAAGGAGGCTCCTATTTTTGTTTAAAGTAGTTGTCGTCTTGTTACTATTTAAGGTTCTAGCATGTCTAATTTTTAGATTACCTCAAATTACTCATTTTTGTTATCAGCACCCACTGTTATGTGTCAAACTTAATCCCGCATGCCTTACCAGACAACAGACAAAAATTTTTGAAGAATTGTCTGAATGAATTGTCCATTCCTGTGCATTTCACCAACGTCGCACATCGTCAGTGCCTTTTTCAGCTGTAACGGCTTACTTTGGTGCTGTAGGATGTTCCTGTTACAAAATAGTCCTAGTGTTTTAGTTCCTGCAAAATGAAAAGGGTCATAGTCACATTATTTCAAAGACGCTTTAATGTGGCTGTGCGAGGAGAAATATATAATGTGTAAGCAAACAAACCAACGCAGCTATAACTCGTCACTGTGATATGAAGCAGTTTGTTAGAAAGACTGGATCACAGCAAAGCCAAACCTGAATTCTAAGCCTGACTTGCGTATATGTGACCTTGACAGGGCTATTGACTCTTTGCTTCAACCTTCTTGTATATGAAATGAGATTAGTGATTATCAGACATTTCACAAGTACTGGCTGTTAACATTTGAGAATGTCTTGGACTTTTCATATAGAAGATGCTTTAAATTTATTCCATTGGATTTTACTGTAAGCATGAATCACACACCACTTGAAACTCACACGCTAGTTTTCCAATCTCTGTTTTGTATCAGATATATCATCTTTATATCCTGCTGTAAATTAGTTCTAAGGGCATGGTATGAAAGAGGAAAGGTTCCTGTACATGCTATGAGAACAGTCTTCCAGTAGAGGAAAACAACATCGGGCAACTTGATGCTGTTTTTATTTGGAGACAGTGTGTCCTATTTTGCCTCTTTTAACAAAATACTTTGATATAAACACACAGACCTGCATGTGGTGGTTTTTGCTCAGGAAAAATGCAGAGATTTAAATCCTAAAAACTGTATACCTGTTTGCTATTCTGATTATCAGCTATTTAGTCCTCTCTTCCTCTTTTTGTTGGCTTATGTATGGTCTGCAAGCTTTGTAGCTCACTAATACATTGGTACAATGCATATTAAGTACAGCATGTCTGAACATAATTTTTGACTACACAACTTTTCAGCTTCTGATGATGCAAACTAATGATGTAGATCTGTGGTCTATCTCCCCCTCTAAACAAAAACAGTGAAGGTGGCAGGGACGTCATTGGAAGACTGGCTTCTCTCTGCTTTACAACTTACGAATTTTTCTAGTTGTCCAAGCTCCAGTTGCTTTCAAATGGAAGCTTGTCTGAAAATTGGGGAAGACATTATTGCATGAGTCTGTTCATGGTTTGCATTTAGGTTCTTCACAATGGTAAGTGTAAAGAGTTTTCATTTTTTTAAGGAAAACTTAATTTTGAAGTGCAATTTACATAGTAAGCATAAAAGTAACCTACAAATTTTATTTTGCTATTGATTTTAATTTAAAAAAAAGTCCTTTTTAATGTAGTATGTCTGAGAGCTCTAGATGAAAGAAAAGCACGTTCATGTTACAGAGCAGCAGAAGGCAGCGCATTGCTGCTCCAGTGCACAGAGCACTGCACAGAAGCACTACTGTGGTTTGCAGAAGTTTGTCTAAGCAAATAGTGGAAGTTCGAGTTTACCACCTTTTGAGGGGCAGCCTGGGCAGCACTGCGGAATAAAAACTGGAAGTAACATGGAACCCTGTACCTGTCATCTTGACAACCACTTCTAGGCTGGCTGACTTCATCAGAGAACAAGTGTCTACTAGTGAATGGATATGCCCTATGGTGTTCCCATTTTCCCTCGGATATTCTCAACGCGTTCCAATTTTTTCTGGTTTACTTCCAGCTCTCTCCTAAGTAGTCCTGGTATTTTAAAACTCCTACTTTCTTCTACCTGGAGGACTGAACTGAGGCAGCAAAACCTAAACCTGATTGGGAGTTCCATTAATTTCTGCTACACTGAACACTTACCAGTAATGCTGTAATTGTTAACCACATCTTTCAGCTCTTGTTATCCAAGCCTGTCTGTCAAAGGCCCCTCAGAGTATCTCAAGCTTGGCCTTGTGTCTCTGCTTTAGCTGTATTTTTCTTGGACAGGATGAACGTGTTCATTGCTTTCCCTTCCTGCAGAAGCACACTTAGAACTTTTGTTTCTGGGAGACAGGTTGCAATTAAAAACCGTGAGTACAAAAGGTATGCTAGGCGTTGGGGTGATAATGCCTTGGTATCAAGGAAACTCATCTCCAGGTGCCCTGGTCCTGTCTGAAGTACAACAGGACCTGAAAAGTGAAGCTGTGCTGCAGTATCTTGGATTGCTTCCATGACTACTTCTTGTCAGGCTGGGAGGAAAATAATGAGAACAGTGTCTTCTGATGGGGATTCAGTCAGCCAAGGAATAGAGTTTACTTGGGATCGTGGAGTTATTTCCGATTCCTTAGTGAAGAGGTTAATAGCAGTGACCTAGATGCTATACTGTTAGGATCCTTGGGGAGAGGGGAGTTTCTCACTTATTTAGGCAGTGGTTATGTGCTTGCAGATACTAAATTCAAGCTCTTCCTCATAAAGCAGTCAAGGGAAGATGCTTCCCAGTGTCCATTGATCAAAAAATTACAGTATGTAAAAATGTAAAATCAAAATGTATGTATGGGCTGCTGACTGCCACTGGGAGTTTTTCTACAGAGTATAGAACCACTCTGGAGGAAGGACTTCTTTTGTGTTGGAGTCAAAGTGTAATATACATCTTCCCAAGAGCTCCTTTACAGCTTTCTAACTGTTTTCAGATCTACAAACTGTGGTGACTGGTTCTGTACACAGTGGAACATGCATGAGACTTTATTTAAACAGCCGTGTATATTTCCGCTGATAAACTGGAAACTGAAATATGGACAACACTGATAGGAGAAGCCGTTTGTCCAATTGACTCTCTTGGCAACTATCCATTTTTTTTTCTCATTGACTTTATAATATTTTGGACTTATATAAGCACCTTTCATCTGATGATGTCAAAGCTTTTTGCAAACATTAATTAAGCCTCTTGATGCCCCTGTGAGCTAAATAAATACAACAGGTGTGGTTTAGATGGGTAAATGAAGATACAGAGTAGTTGTCTTGCCCAAGGTCACCTAGTAATTTAGCAGTGAAGAGGCAGAAAACTAGCTGGCTGACTCCCCTTCCTAATTGTGAGATTTAAATCGAATTCCCCCAGATAACTGCAAATGACAAGAGTCTTTCACACTGGGAAAGATGGCTACAGCAAATAATTGCAATTCATATTCTGACAATGAGCACAGCTTTTCTACAATTCTGAATTGTTCCAAATTTTCACAAAAATAATTACCTGTTTCATGCAGCCAGCCCAATGAAAGAATTAATAATGATAAAGTAATTACTCAAAACTGTAGTTCTGTTGTTTAATATTTGCTGGTTTTACCTAATGTCTTTTAAGATATGTAAACCATGTCTCTTCATAGTTTACTTATCTGTATCCATGAAGAAGATATTCTATTCCATATCAACAATGGATTAGCAGGAATATGGAGTAGGGATGAGGAAATAAAAATGGAGATAGATCTCAGAGGACCTTAAGCTTAGAGTTTCTGATATGAATTTTTTTCTCATCAGAACTTTAATGGATCTACCTTGTGACCTGAATAAAGAAGCCACATAGCTAGTTTTGCTGCTAAGTTGAAAAATGGAGAACTCTGGCTTGCTGTTTACAGGATGAGAAGAGTGTGTATCTATAAAATGGTACATCATATGAGATCATTACCTCCATAGTGGACATAGGTCTTGCCTTAAGAAAAGGAGGATAACTTCATTTCTCACAGTTCTCATAGTTCTTTTGGTCTTATCAAAGTCAGGCTGATTTGACCTTACGGTACCTTGCTTACCTCAGAAGTGCACACTGAGATGATCGTGGTGCCCTTGTTTAGTTAGGAAAAATAATTAATCCAAATTAGAAGCAGAAAGCACATTGCAGGAACAATCTTGCGGAGTGTACAAAAATTGAATGAATTTAATGTAGGAAGATTATAATATGTTTTTGATCAACTGTAGTTCATAGGCTAGAGCTGAATTTCAAATTTTTTTGAACATGACCACCTAATGAGTATAAATCAGTCTAATCTGGAAATCTCCTATTTGAAGTTCTAAGTATCTGCACAAATGTCTATGAAATTCATCTAATATTTGTTGTTGATATCTCATTTTAAAACTTTTTTCTTAAGTACATGTTTAATCAACTCTACATTAATGAAAAATGTTTATCAGGCTTCTCATGTATGTCGTTCTGATTTTTTTTGGAAAATCGTGAGAAGAGAGAGGGCTTTTGCATCATGATTTGAAGTTCAATGCACGCAGATCCTGTCAGATTTGGATGGCAGACAAAACAACTTCTTAAGCTGTGGAACTGCGTCATTAGCCTGCTCTCTAAACCATTGAGATACCATGCATCCTTTTGTTGAAAAAAGAAATCTCAGCACCTGCAACTGGCCAGGGTACCTTTGATTAGTTTGCCTAGCGCCCTGGCAGCCACCACGCCTGAGCCCTGCGAACCACCAGCAATGGGGAGAAGTCTGGCTAGTGTGTCCACAGCAACGCTCTGGGCACTGGATGCCGTATATAAGGTACTGGACTTACCTACTGGATAGTAACGCATCTGAGCGTGCATACACTTTGTTGTGCCAGCTCCGCACACGGTGTCGACATGCACTCTCTCCTTCAGTACGTTGCTTCTCATTAGCAGTCTCTTTCCGTGGAGTGTAAGAAACTCCTTTTGACCGGGGCATGCTGTTTACTTCCAAACCTGTGTACAGCTGGCATAAATCCCTCCAGGCTGTGGTCAGAGCTGGAAGCTGGCCATTAATACAGGCTTCTTCTTTGTCATGGTATAGACTTAAAGAAAAGAAAGCAGGTGCCCTCCTGGCATTTTATAAAGAGTCATTCATGAATACAAGATACTGCATTTTGCATATTAGCGTGAGTGCCAATATAAACCCAGCTGTGTGCAAAATAAAGTGAAATATGTATTTCAAAAACTAGGCCACAGCTTTTCTATGGTGCAATCTGAAAGCATTTGAATCAACTTTGCATATGCATAGCCTTTTCTTTTAAAATTATATTTTTCCTTGGGTTTTTTTCTTTTTTTCTTTCTTTTTTTTTTTTTAAATGTGGTGATTTTGTAACACTGCTCCCAAGGTAAGAAGACAATAACATAAGCACAAACTGTGGAAAACATAAGCAGATGCCACAAAATGCATCTTCAAAATGCACCTCTGTGGCAACTTTCCATCATCTTCTCTGGTCCCAAACTGGAGCCCTCCTCTTGTGTTGAGCTGTGATTCTCTTCCACATGCAACTGTTTCTGAGGAGGCCATCAACAATCTTGCTTGGGATTTTGCTGTACTTTAGACCAAACTAGAAGTTCTTTAATGCTACTTTTAAATCCTAGAAGTTGAAAAAATTGTATTTTTAAGGTCGCTGGTATGTAGTGGTACTGGGTGATCTTCAGGCTGAGGGGAGGAGAAATAAGAGGGACAAGGGAATGCAGGGAAAGTAAACTGGACTATGGTGCAGTTATCACAGAATCATAGAGTGATAGGCGTTGGAAGGGACCTCTGTGGGTCATCTAGTCCAACCCCCCTGCTGAAGCAGGGTCGCCTACAGCAGGCTGCACAGGACTTGTCCAAGCAGGTCTTGAATATCTCCAAAGAAGGAGACTCCACAACCTCCCTGGGCAGCCTGTTCCAGTGCTCCGTCACCCTTAGAGGGAAGAAGTTCTTCCTCACGTTCAGCTGGAACTTCCTACGCCCCTGTTTGGTCCCTGTATACTTACTTTATCACCTTTGCAGGTAGTCAACTATTTTAAGAAACGCTTCTGTGGAAATAAAAAAGATGTGTCCAGGTGGGTTTTTGGTCAAGTAATTATCAAACGCAAGATGCATTTGGTAGCTGCAGTGAAGGCAATGTTTATTTGCTGGTAATTGTAGGTGATGTGAGGTCGTGAGATGTTACGAGCTTTTCCTTGCACCAAGTTTCAGCACTTTTTCGAAAGAAAAAAATCCCTGGCTTCATTGCTGTGGTCCTGTGATACCCTGCTCCAGTGCAAATGAAGTGAAAGGAGGAATATAGAGAAGGAAATTTTCTCCCTTGGCCTGTTAGGCCTGGGGAGTTTGCCCACACATTAAGCTGGAACAATTAATTTGTGTAGCTAATTTGGGTCTCTGTTGCCCTGCCACTGCTGTGGGAGCCACAGTTTTAGGACTGTAGTAACTTCCACGTGGCTCTAAGGGTTCACCTGAAGGGCTGCTCCAGTTCCGGGGGGAACGGGAAAGCGATGGCCCACCGCTGAGCCTCGCGGGGACGTGTGCCAGGGACAGCTGAGGGATGAAACAGGTTTGTCCCTGAGCATCGCCTGCCTACTCCTCTGCACAGTCCAGGGACAAGCGGGATCATTGCTGAGGAGCTGATAGGCCAGGCCTAGGAGTCTGGCTGTGAATGAAGGTGAAAATGCTCTCATTTCATAAACAAAGATTTTCAGGTGCTCTATTAAGCTACATACGGGGGGCACAAAGGGAACTGGTGACGCAGCAGGAACCTCTGCACCACAAGCTATGCTTCCAGGTTCTGTAACCCAACCAGCAGATGACACTACCTTCTTTTTTTTTGTGCACTTCTCTTAAATCCCGTAATGGATCCATCTGGATTCATATGCAGTTAAGAAGTCTGATTTGATGACAACTCATTTCTCTGCAGCGAATTATGACTGACAGAGTGTGGCGCTAACGAAACCAGAGCGGTTTAAAACTGCGTCTGTGCACTTGTGAAATGCAGACGTGCGGGTTCGGGATGCACTGATAACAGAAATTAATCTGTGTAGCACTATACCTGATTGATTTTGATCTATGGTTAGCAATGTTTTGTTTTAGTAGGATTCTTTGGTTTTTGCTAACAGGTGCTTGGCTTTAGCAATATTCTTTCACTGTTTGGTTCGGGTAGATTTAATAGCATAGTTGCTAAATTGAGTTTAGATAGCTTATCCTGTATATATTTAGAGATAAGAAGTTCATTTAGGGATTAGGGAATGCTTCTTTTATATGCACCATTAAGCATAGCACATCTGCTACTGAACTAGCAATCAGCAGAATATTGACAAAAGTTATAGAGAAATCTTTCTGTTCATCTGAACACACCTTTATATGTAAGGTTCTAGATGCTTACATGATGAAGGAAGTCACTCCAAGAGCTGTAAATTAAATCCAAATTCATACTGTGCTTGGGTGAAATATGAGTACTGAAACTGTTGTGGTAGAAATGGGTCAAAAGAATTGGTGATAAAAAAAATCATCTTACAGCAAAGTAAGATTTACCTCTTAGTTGCAGTTTCTTTTTTAAGACAGAAAGAGGAGCTTGTTTTCAAGTGTATGGGAAGAAGCTGAATAAACAGCAAGTTGTTAGAATAGTGAAAGGGAAAAATGAAATCTAGGCTTTCATATATTATTTGTTTTAACTGGAGAGTCAGGCCTCTGAAAGTAGCCTTCAGAGCAGTAATCAAAACACAGCACTCTTTTTCTTTAAAAAAAAAACAAACACCAAAGCAACACAAACGCCAAAAAACGAAGAGCTTTAAGTAACGGGGAAATGGTGAAAACTCCCGGACCGTCTGGGAGAGAAGGGGAGCAGGATGACCACATTACTGACACTCACCAACTGGGAACCAGGAACAAGGAGAGAGAGCAGTGAAAACGAAGGGGATTCATCAAAATCGTCGGGTTATCTAGTCCTTATTCATACCGAATGCAAGGCTTTATATTGCAATTAACAGAAAAGTGATTAAATCTTTGAAACGTGGAGATGAGCCTTTCAGACATGCAGGTGGTTCTTCTGAAATGCCTGCTTGTGAAGGAGCGATCTGTGTGTATGTATATGCATGGGCAGCTCTACTCCCACCAAGCAGCTCAAGGAAGCTTTTCTGGGCTATTTATATACTTTATGGCAGGCTGTTTGCTTTATAAGAGGAAAAGCTGATTCATGCTGGTGTGGAAGCTGATTGTGCTGCCAATGGGAGAGGCAAATTTGAGGTACACTAGGATAATTAAGCAGGAGACACGTACGATTCAAAAATATGGATATATTTTTCTAAATGAGATGTTTGCATGCTAGTGTGTGGGGCTCAACTGCAGGTGTCACTGTTAGATCTAAAATAATGGTTTGCTCTTTGACTGTTGCTGTCACAATAGACTTCTTTTTTCCTACCAAAGTCACACTTGTGATAGTAATGTAAAATCTAGAAAATGTGTAGTAAACTGTAACCCATTCAAGCACTCTGTGCGTGTGTGCAGCCATGTGCTTGTGCAGGTACTGAAGGTGTACCTATACTACAGGTGTATATCTGTGCACGCGTATGCCCCACCAAGAACTATCTCAGCATCTTTACAATAAGCTCAAACATCTCTACAAATTAGACTTACAACCTTTAGTCTGAATGTTTTGAAATCCTCCCATGCTCTGGGATGGGTATTTAACTTCCACTGACCCTCAGCAAAGTGGTGATGAAATCTTTAATACAGCTGTAGAATGTATAAGTGTTAACATGGGGATTTGATAGCGAGCATCTGAAATTGTTTATGGTGATTTGCAATAGCTCAGTACTTCCATTCTCTGCAAATGAATTTGTTTGGGTTTCTTTGTGATTTTTTGTTTCTTTGGTTGTTTTACATAGTCCCTGGCTTTTCTGGGGGGCAAACAGGCCTGATTCTTCCATGGTTGTTATTCAGATAATGAGTAAAGTGCTGCAAGTTTTTTTTTTCTCTCTCACTTTTTTCTTTTTCTTTTATTTTTTTTTTCTGTTTCTTGAAGAAGAAATAGGGAATGAGAAAAAAGTGAAAAGGGGATTTAAAAAATCTTAGAAAAATCTTCCCCTGTGCCTGATTTGAAGATACTGTTTAGAAAGTGAACAAAAAACCATGATTCTGAGTGTGTCTTGGAGTAGCTCCTCAACAGCTTTTTATACAAGAAATTTTAAGAGAAATGCAATATTCTCATTAAGTATCAGTCTCCACAGCCTGTTCTTCCCCACCTGGATACCATGCCTTCAAAGCTGGTAGTCTGGTATATGGCACTGATTAGCTCATTATATTAACATTTACGATGCTTTGTTGTTTTTTTTGCTTGGCGGTAGCGTTTCGTAAGTATTTATGCAATTTTATCAAGTATATCCCCAATCTAGATCGCTTCATTTCTATCACTTTATTCCCAGTTCTCACTTTTTAAAATGTTGTGCTACGCACCTATGTAGGATAATTTTGTTTCTTCTCAAATCCTGCCAAATGGTTTTGGTAAAGCAGGTCTGTTCCTGAGAATGAAAAATACTCTTTCCTCAAATCAGACAATGGAGTTTTTCACTTGCACAAATAAATGTATATATCCCTGAATAAGCTCACTCTAATTGAATTCTGAACATTCTGGAGGGATTTAGCCCTCCCTTTTTAATTTTTCTGAAAACAAAACTGAGAAATGAGAAAATATTTTGAGATGGGAAGGAACGGGAGGGGGAATAGAAAAATAAAGCAAATAAATTTTTGAATAAGAATGACCCATGTACTGTGACCGGAGGGCAAATGCAAATGTCTGTTTTCAAACACAGACTCGTGAATTCTTATTAGGGGTTCGTGACTGTGCCTCCAAGCACATCATTACATATTCATAAGTGTGAGGAAAATAGACTCCTTCCACATTCAGGTGTGTTCAACTAAATGCTGCCCCTTTAATCTTAAAGAACAGCTCATTTGGTCTATTTTCTTCAGTTCACAAAGTGTTAAGGGAATATGAGATAAAAGATGCGCACACACAAAAAGAAAAAGAAGCAGCAATATTCCACAAAGATCTTTTTAGTGTCAACTTAAATGCACACAAATAGCAGATGATGATCTCTTTTATTGGACTAACATTTATCCAGTAATATCCACACACTTTTAAAACCATTGAGACCTCCTCTTCAGGTGTTCATTTGAATAGAAATAGCTGAATGAGTGTTTTTATAATTGATCCCCTGAGTACTGAATGTCTAGTGCTGCATAACCAACATTTTCCCATTGCTGATTTTTTTTCCAAATTGCCACTCTGCAAAATTAGGATTTTGTATAGTTTTGATAAGAAAATTAACCTTCCAAATGCCAGATCCCCTTAATGTTATTTAGGAACCGGTGTGAAGGTACAACTGGAACTTTTGTTCTCAAATGGATTATTTCACATACATGAGGAAAAAAAAATTCTTCCATAAATTTACACAGAAACTAGAGCTTCCCCCCCAAAAACGGTTGAAAGTTTTTTGTTTTGGTTGAGTTTCTTATCTCTGTCCCTTAAATAAGATGCTGTCATCTTTAGAGTGCATTTAATGAAGTGCTTTTGCTCTCAACAGCAACACAGAAACTTCGTAGTACTTGTCTGCTGTTGTTTGGCTTTTGCATTTGATGAAAAATCTAATGTATTTTTAACCTTTCTTTTTATCCTTAAAGTCACATTTAAAAGATTTTTCTTGCAACATACATTGTGTATCATAAGAACTAAATTTTCCAGAGACACAACCATGTGCAGTGTGTAGTAACACTCACAATTTTGGACATGGAGTTTGAAAAAACTGAGCTTCTTGTTGTGAAGATACAGAGCAGCTGAAGTTTAACAGCATGCATTACAGGTGGCTGTTCCTTCAGTAGCCCCTTGAAGGAAATGGAATTCCTAATTGATATGAAATCATTTTGTAGCAGCAACACCTGAATAGTAGAGAGAAAGGGAAGAAGATGTGATAATGACTGTGTGATAAAACCCGTTAGCATTTGTGTGCCATAGTAAAACACTCATGAGTGTAAAGAAAATACTAGCTAGCCACTAGAGATATCCACTTATGTTCATGATACAACCACTACAAATTCTAGTTCTATCAAACTAGCATCAAGCACAAGATCCATCTTTAATTAATTTAGTCCTGTAGAGCTGAGACTCATTTTATTTGTGACTGTGCAGACAGAAATTACACTTCCGTACTTGCCTTGAACTTCAACCTTATCCTTCCCTATCAGTCATACTGAATAACACAAAAGCACATGCTCTGAAATTCATGTCCTGTTTTTTTTTTTCTCCAAAGATTATTCAGATCTTCCTACATGTAGCTCACTCAGTAAAAAGCACAGAAAATGCCTCCCCCCTCTCCTCCTCTTCTTTTGCAGAGGGGAAGCAGCTTATTAAATCAAAAATCTTTCTCATAATGAGTAAGAAGCTGGAAATTCTAGAATAAGGCAGAAAGATTTTTTTTGTGTCCTTGGTGCGGAAAGAACAAACGATGCCCCACTGAAGGCCATACCTAATGCACATAGGATAACGTATCTGGCCTTTTTTTTCCCCTCTTAAAAGTATGCTTTGTGGGGATTATACGTTCTGCATGTGCTACTACTGTATGGCTACTTTCTATATGAGTAACCCATTCCAGATGCTGTGCAGGTGTCGTGGTAGAATAAGTGACCAAAAAGGTGACTGCACACGCTCCTGGGGCCAGCCCGGTAGCGAGGATGCCAAAGTGCTCCTCGCCAGGATTCATTTCCCGAGCTCAGCTCTTACAAGGAACAATACGAAAGTTCTTTTAAACTTTTTTCTTTTTTCAAGGAAACACAGGCAGAACTATGACCCACCCCAGAGGAAGCAGCCAGTGGCGAGTGCTTCATGAACCTTTAAAACAGCACAATTTCTAGGGCAGGAGTGCTGCGTCTCACCCTGACTGACCAGACTCCATGTGAAGTTGTGCTATCACTGCATAAGGCGTGTGCCAAAGTTTGTGGCATCTCTGATGCAGCCATGAAAATACGTGGATTGGAGAAAACACTGTGTGCATCTTGGTGACATGTCTTTCAGGTGCAAAAAGCTCCCAGTTTCATGCAAGCCTCTAACTGTAGGCGCTCGCTGTGGTTCTGCTCATCTATGGGGATGCAGGGAAGAAACTTCCGCATCTGCCATTTAAAAACAACACAGTATCTATCTCTCACTTTTTCCTTCCAAAAATTAGGAGAAACTAATGGAGTGCAAGAGCTAAATTCTAAGATCTAAAGGAAAAAAATTGCTGAGCTTCCCTTCATCAGCAGGCTGCTGGAAGACTCTACGTGCCTTTGCTCTAAAACAGGCATTTTGCTCGGGATGTGTCCCAGGGTAAGGTTTGCTTTCTCAAAAATTCTTAGGTCAGACCTGCATGCAGGAAGAAGGGTGACGAGAAATAAATTTTGGATGTCAATTAATATTAATAATGTTAATATTTTCTTGGGGGGAAAAAAAAGCAAAATATATTTTTCTTAATTGCATTCTCAAAAAGGAAATATAAGGCCTTAGCTAGGCTTAAAACGGGAAACGTGAATCAAAAGGATGTGGAAAAGTCAAGCGCTGATGTCTATTTGAAGGCGAGCCTGCAGCCTCCCCGATCTCTCCTCCCCTAACTATCTCCATAGCTGGTTGTGTCACTGGCCGTCCTCACCATGGCCAGCCTTGTTTCCTGCTTTGGTAGAAAAACTTCAGGAATAATATAGTTTATTTTGACTTACAGGCTAAACACTGCCAAGCTTTGTAAAGAGCAGTTATTATCTCTTTAGATTTCTTCTTATCCTTATGATCATCTGTCGGTCTTTAAGCCCTCTGGTTTGTTATTCTTTGAGATCGGTGCCTGAGCAAATACTCATTTGTAAATTTGAGAATATTTGCATTTAAAAAAAAATATTGCTGATAATTTGCCGGCATACAGTAACATTGTAGTTACACGTAAACTATTTCACAGAAGCTACATTTTGTGTTAAACTTGGAACTATCTACACTTTGCTGGCAGGGAAGTGCAGAGAACAATATGGGCAACCTCTTCACATTGACCAAACAGTTTTCTGATTTTTTTTTAAACTGCCAAAATAAGACAGATCTCAGGCAAAATGTCTGTGCATTGCGCAGTTTTATTATTTTCAACTGAATCTGTGCATGTTGTGAGTTCTAAAATATAAGTCCCAGAACATCTCAGTGCAAGACACAAAACCCAAGACACCGCTCAAATAGTTTGATCCATGGCAATTCCTGCCAGTCTTGCCCTCATGAGCTCCTCCTGCTTCCCATTTTTTTCCCTTCAATATTTCTGTTTTCTCTCGCACATAAGATGAGAGAATAAGAGAATTAAATGTCAAGAATTATCTCATTTTTGTATGTGGGATTTCTGTGATCTGAGCCTGCTGCCAGCCTACCATGCAGCATGGCCAAGTTGATGTGTTTTATCACTAGCTTTATCAACAAGGCCTTTGCTAATTCTTCACCGTCTACAAACACAGTCTTTGTTATTATTTTTCCTATTCAAAGCCAGTCCAATAGTTCAGTTCACTGGTATGAAAAAGCACTGCTTTGGCGTTGGGTTTCGAAGTTTCAACATCTTGTTGCCCTTTGCCATTCTTGGCTTACATTTTGCTGCCTTTTGACTCACTTTATTTTTCTTTTATAATTTTACTCTAGTGGTTGAGTTCCTATCTCATCTTTTGTGCCTTTTATTCTGGTGTGGAAGAAAGGATGGATCTCCTATTTGAATATTTCCTGTGCCAGGCCATCTTCCTCTGGTAATGGAATTGCCCCTTGCTGTGACTGAACAAGCGAGTTATTCTCCACCCTCCTCCCTATTACAAAGTCACTTCTGGCTCTTAATTCCACCTTCCTCTGCTTCTGTCCTGGATTTATCTTTCTTATGGACTAATAATAATACTACTTACCTGCCTCTCAGGGGTGTTGTGAAGATTAATTAGTTAATGAGCTCCGAAGATGAAAAGTGCTGCATCATTGCTAAATATTATTGTTGTTCTTATCCTCTATAGATTGAACTCATCAATATCAGTATTTCAATTATAAATCTCACCCTACCAATTTTCAATTAGTCCCACTAGATCACGTTATCCATCACTCAGTCTACTTTCTTGTGCCTGTGGCTTATTTCTACCTTTCTGCTCTTGAGAATAGACACATAATGACCATATGCTCCTGTAAATAAAGGATTCACCTTTTGTTTCAGAATGCTCCCATCTTCTTTCACTATTAAAAATTACATTCCACAGAGGACTCTGAGAAGGTGATAGCTCCTGCTCTTCTATCTGGAGTAAAATCTCCTTTAATGTCTGTCGCATTACCTACTGAAAACAGTACCCTCAGCAGAAAGTCTGTAGGAAATCACATAACCAGCTGGTCTCCAGTACCTCCCTCCTGTTGGATCATCATCATGAGCTATGTTTTTAGCCTTCTTTTAGCAGTTATCTTTGAGCCACAGAATCACAGAATAGTAGGGGTTGGAAGGGACCTCTGTGGGTCAACCTTCCTTTGCTCCTGCGAATTGCAGTGAATCTGCTGAATGAAACAAGAAGCAGGAATTCCCCAGAACTCCTCAACTCATCCAGAAACTCTTTTTGCAGTGCTGCTATCATGGAAGTTAGGAAGCACCATGTCTCGTTATTTCTTTCAACTGAACTGGAGATGTGCCTGACTGTGCTCTTTCAGCTGAGTTATCAGTCAGCACCACTGCTTTTTTTCTTGTGTATCTTTTCCCCTTTTGCCCATGGTTGATATTCTGCCTTTGGATGCCACTCAGTCTTATATTCTCTAAAACATGCTGTAAAGATACCTTGGGAATGTAGATTTGTCTGGGACTCTGTCACCTGGCCCATCTTTTCATCTGTTCCCGTCTCTGTTTAATATACACTCTCCTGTTTCAGAAAACATGATGGCTGTTGCATAAAAAATGATTCTCAGCCTTAACTCCTACGAGTTCCCTTGGTACAGACAGCAGAAGCGAGGGCTGCCGTGCTGTGAACATGGCAGGGAGGCCTGAGATGCTCTGGTTTGGGCACAGGGTTTCCCTTTGCTGCAGCGTGTAGTTTCTGATGCAGCAGGCAAGGATTGCTGGGGAACAACTCCAAGATTTTATTTTCTGCGTCCAGGCAAATCTGCATCTCTCTTGAAATCTGTAAAAGCAAAATCATTCCCACCACCCTGTGAATGCACATGTGGGAGGGGACACAAGTTTGGAACAAACAGGGGCAAACTGCCTGTTTGCATCCCAGGCAAGCGCCCTCAGCCCAGAACTATAGTCAATCTCGGATGCCCTCTCTCACTCTCCTCGGAGCTGTTGTTCTTTGTAGAAATAATTAAATAGTCATTGGGCAGGAGAGAGGGAGGTGTCTACAACACTGCTTGCAGTAAGGGAAGGACATGATCAGCCCAAACTGCTTGCAGAACAGCTTCTAAACTCAACAAACCCTGTCAGACATCTTCACTCTTCTGTCTCATGTCTAGACCTTGAGAAGCGTAATCTTTCTTTGGAGAGGCGCTGTCAGATCAAGCAGAAATAATGCTGGCTGAGCTTAAACAACAACCATATTTGATATTTTCTGCTGATTGAGCTGTCCAGTTGACTGGAAAGGGCTGACAGCAGAGAGAGCCCTGGTCTGAGCAGAGCAGCTCCCAGGCCAGCTGGCGAGGGAATGGGTCTGCGCCAGGTAATTATTGCCTAGTGCAGAGGTCGAAAGCCTCAGAGAGGATGATGTACTAATGAAACACAAATGGGACATCTGTGTTCAGGAGTTGAGCAAAGCACAGAAAACAGAGCTTTGCCAGGAATATATGTACTACTGAAAGCAAACTCACTTTCTTGAGCTAAGGGAAACCCACTGAAGAGTAAAGGCACAAGAAAGCCCTTTGCAATGGACTTCTTTTTGTTTGCATGACAACTTAAAAGTTTCCAGCGATTGCTCTAGACACTGCAGCATTGCAGAGGGGAAATGGGTGCATCCGAATAGCATGATGCAAGGTCACATGTGGATACTAAGGAGGGTTAAGAGAGGCAGTAAAAGAAAAGTTGAGGTAAACGAGGTTCCTGGGAGTCTTTACTGACATGAAAAAACAGGGTGGGTGTGTTACTACTTCTAAATGGCTGTAGTTACACGTTAGCATATGAATTCAGGGTCTGATTTTTTGTGCCTCGCATAGCCTTGTCATTAGAGCTGCATTTCAGATGTTTCTCTCTTGGGACACTGGGACAAAGTGGACATATTTTATATATATATATAAACATGTATATATTTATAAAAGTATAAGAGAACCCTTTCTGCAAAATAACTACCAGAAGGCTCAGGGCACTGACATTACTGAAATAACACTGTCATAGTCACATTTAAGAGGAGACTTAAGCCACATATCAGGTAAAAGGATTTACAGTTAAAGCCAGCACATCAAGAACAGCCTCTCAGACTGGCCAGGACTGATTTGAGCAGTTCCTTAGGGCCTCTCTATCAACTTAACTTTGCTTGGGTTAAGAGATGTCAATTACCCATTCTGGAGGTTCAGGATAATTGGGTGAAGGGGGAGACGCTGTGAGACATGGAGGTGAAATTCACCTTTTTTACTGGGAAACAAAGCTTAATTGGAATATCCTTCAAGTCCTTGCAAGCTTCACCAAGGTAGGGAAGGGAAGGAGGTGCACCAAGGTCTGTGCAGGCACGTGCATGTCCTTGGTGCAGCCAAAGGCATGCGGGTACCTGTCCTGCTCCTCCCAGCAGTGCGCAGGCTGGCTGGGAAGCACCAGGGCCCAGGACAGGTCTGTGCTGGCAAGCACTAAGCTTGAGAGACCAAAGGCCCCAGGTGCTGCTCGGCCCTACTGGGAGCTTGGCTTCAAGGGAAGGGAACCAGCTGGGCTTCAAGCACTGGTCCCTGTGTGAGCAGCTGGCTAGCAGGGAGGGAAAGCCAGGCTTATCCTTGCCCTTTCCCAGATTTGTCCTCTTCCACTAAGTTAGCAGTGAGGAAGGAAAAAATTAACTTGACTGGAGCTGCTGTATCTGGATCTGTCCTAGCCACAGAGAGTCTTGGCATGTCTCCCTACCCAAAGTTATTGAGGTGCCCTCAGAGCATCAGAACGTGTAGTTTACTGTCCTTTTCTGCAGAGAAAAAGTCAGTATTTCTGATGTTTGGAGCAGGTTTATTGTGCCATCAGGTTGTCCCTGTGAAGGTGAGTACAGCACCTCTAATATTTCATTGCAGTGTCAGTGCTGGGTGCGAGCTGACATCTGATGCAAGATGAATCTAGGACCTTCTGGCTGGGAGGCGAGAGTGTGAACACTGGCACAGAGGTCCTGACTATGAAATGTCATGAATGAACTTTGCCCAGAAGTGGTCTCTAAAAATAAATAACACCAAGAGTAGCATAGGGGTTTCTTTTACACCTTCTGGGTTGCTGGCTTTGAACATTTTCATTTTGCCCATAAGCTATTTGATGACTCATTTTAGAATTAATGCCTCCAAATATGAAGAATGTATGCATATTTCCTCCATGATATAAAGACTATAATCAAGAACGGCAGGGCAGAGCATTTGTAGCACAGGAAATCTGAGCTGGAATTGGCTGGTGCTATGACACTGCCTCAGGCTGCGACCTGGTTACATCCCTGCAGCCAGGCAGAAGGAGGCTCCCAGGGAAAATACACGCTGGTTTTGGTGCTTAACAAGGGCATTCTTCCCATCCAGAAGCTGCTAACTCTTTCCCGTCCCAGAAAGGACTCTGTGGCTGCTTTCTGTGTGATGCACTTCCAGTGTCTTTAGCACTGACATCTCATGGTATTACTTGTAAGAACAGGAGCATTTGCTGTGTCCTCCTACTCGCCACCAATTTAGTGGTGGACTAATTTAATTTAATTTATGTTCAGCATATCTACACCTTTCTTCTGTTTTCCTAACTGTCTAGTGTTCCTTGTCTTCTGTGGTATGTTGGTATATCATATTCATTTGCCTTGTTTGAACATTGCAGATCTTCAACGGCATTAACAACTTCATTTCAGCGATTGGTGAATCATATGTATTTAAAATTAAACATCAGTTTACTGAACATGATTTGGGATCCTTGGCTAAAGGTGCAATTTTTGTGTCATCTGTTATTTAAAAAAAACCCACGTAACTGTACTGGGACAACATAATGGGGCAAATAATGCAGCACTGCGTTCCACCACTGCTTTTAGACCCTGCCTGGATTCCTTTCTCCTGATTCTCATATTACAAGTTGTTGTTATTCAAGACTTTAGGATATGATCACTTATGCTTAGTGTTGTACTTTAATCAGCTGCCCTAGCCTGCTTCTCTCACACTGTGAATGCTGACCGCTATAGCAAGCTTTTGGTTACCACATTTATGTCTTTTTGCAAATAGGTATGACTTGTCTGGAGAGGCAGCTTGATAGTGGTAAGCCAGTGGCTACTGGATCAGCTGGGGCCTTATCCAAGTGAACAGTGTATTAATTGCTAAATCAAAGAAAACAGCATTTGGAGGAGGTGAAAGTCAACTCATTTTTATTGATGAGAAGCAGCTTCTTTGTTGCTTCCGGCTCTAGAGTAAACTTGCAGGAGTAAATATGCAAAAATATACTTTACTATTGCTGTGATTAACTCTTAACCCACTTGGTTGAACTACCTGTGTAGAAAAGAAGTGGTCTCTTTTTAGACTTATCCTAGTCTTGGCAAAGGATGCCTGCCCTTTGTGGTAGTAGGAAAGAGAAATCTAGGCTGGGGAGCCCTGAGCGATAAAGCCCCAGGTGAGAGGGAGAGCCAGGAGTGCAGCATTATGCAGTAGAGCTCTGGAACCAGCTACCAGTGGAAATAAAATCAAACTGAATTACTTTAAAACAAATTCTTCTAGAAAAGCATGAAATATTCAGTGTAGCTGAGCAAGAATGCCACGTGGTCTTTTGTTTCACTACTTTATTAATGGAATGAAAGCTGGGAAGCTGAAAATGAGCTGGGTTCAACTTCCTTAGCATTATCTAGAAGTGCTATCCTGTAGCACAGGGAATGATTTTAGATAATTTTTGTTCATTCAGATACTGTTCCTCATGTCCTGCCTTCTCACTGACGAAGTTGGCTTCTAGTTACTCTGGTTACAAATTCTGGTTACAAATTCCAGACAAAGCCAGGGTAGTCTGTGCCAACACACATACAAACAGCTACTGCCTAGATATTAATTCCTCCCTGTTAAGATTTCTGGGGCTCTGTGGACACAAGTGAAAGGAGAGCAAAGTGTGGTCTGTAGTGAGGGTCTGTTGGTCATTTGGCCAAAACAGAGACTGGTTGGACACAACCAGGTGAATTAGTAAGGTGACACTGGAGGTAAGGGGTCAGCCACGGGAAAAAGCTACAGCACACAGATGTATGGACCTGGGATACATCCTGCAGCGCTTGCAGAGGTGGTTGCAGCTAGCACACAGGTGTAATAGGAGGTCTGCTGCTCTGGAGGTTGCTTGTGGTGTTGTTCACACCACTCCTGGCCATTAGAAATGTGGGAATTTGAAGTCTGCTACTTACTGAGCATTGTGGAGTGTACTGCCCACCTAGCCAAGGTTTATGCTGCTAACTGTTCTCTCAGCCAAGTCTAAAGCTGGTGTAGAGACCATCAGGTAGAAGCTAAAATAGCCATTTTACCTGCACTATCTCTTGCCTTTCCTTCTGTGTACTATATCTCAAAGCATAATTTTCTTAAATTTTCTCTCTGACACTCTTTTTCTTATACCCGAAGAGAAAAGCAAAGGTCCCAGCCAGCCCTTGGGAGCCAGAATTGTCTTAATTCAGTTAATACAGAACTCAGCCCAAACCCTTTAGAATTATTTTTCAGAAGAAATAGTTAGCCTGAAAAATCTGGAGTACTGCACCATATCTCCAGCCGGGTGGCTTTGTTTAATTTATTCAGTGACTCTACAACATACAAATTAGCTTATTTAATATGAGGGAATGTAGATGAAACTGGAATCATTTGTTCTAAGAGCTTTGGGGAAGATTATCAAAAGGAGCTAGAACTGGAGCCTAGAGAGAAGAGAGGGAAAATCTGTCCAAGTTCTCTGGACTGTATCTGTCAATGGAGATTACTGACAATGGTAATCAGATAGGAGGGTTCCTGGTTTCCCTTTAGAAAAAAAGGGTTGAAAAGCAGTGTTTCTTCTATGCACCATTCCTCCAAGTACAGTTCCTGCTGTGCCAGAAAAGTGAAGATGTGTTAAAGATTAAAATCTATTGCCTAGCAAGAAGAAGATGTCCATAATGCAACTTGAAAAAGGCAGTGTGGAGGTGTGAGAGGTCAGCTTGTAGGAGAGGGTGACTTTCCATAGGCTTTCAGACAGCAGTTGCACCACTGGGTGAGGAGGATTCGGTCTAAGCTTGTCCTGTCCTCAACACCCAAGGTTTAGTATCCCTCTGTGCAGTACCACAGAAAATCCCAATCTGCATTTCTGAGAAAGGGACAACAGCTGAGTTCTGGAAGCTACCAAAATCCACTGTTGCTTGTGTCCTTGGACCATTCGCAAAATGGCTTCTGGCTTGGACTTGCAAGCAGTTTGTCAAAGGCTTTTCTTTGTTTTCACTGTACTATGTGAAGGTTCCATCCACACCTCAGAGGACAACATGCAGGGGACAATCATGTTTCAAGGTCAGCTGTAAATTTTCAGAATGGGCTTCCAGTGGGGTTCTTCCTCCATTATCTCCACATGCCTGTCAGAGAAGTAATTGCCCAGCTGTTTCTGCAAAGAGGCAGACCCTTGCTGCCAGGAGGGGCTCGCGCTCCTCTGGTGACCATTTTTCTCCCCAGTGTTTGCTTCTCAGAGCTGCTGCGACTCCATCACCCACCAGCTTTGTAATCCGCATGGCGTCTGTGGAGCGTGGCCTGAGCAGCACCAAATTAAACAGCTGAATTTTCATCATCATTGCGGGTACATGGGCACTCCTACCTCCTACTCTTGCCTGCAGCTGTGGGGTCCCTACTCCCAGGGCAGCTGGTGCTTAGGCAGGGAGTGGGATGTCCTCCTTGGTGGTGTGGAGCATCGCAGGCACTACAGCCCTGCAGTGCTGCTGGGCAGTGGGACTGGTCAAGTTTGACATGGAGCCTTGCTAGCTGAGAAACACTGTGATGTCCCTCTGGATGGCCATGCACGGCTGGGCATGACTCCTGCTGAAAGCAATGAGCAAGAAAGGACTGGCGGTTGTGCCTCCCATTAAGGTCAGCTTTCCCAGACACAGCAGAGGCCCAGCAGAGCCCTCAGAGGGCAAGGAGAAAGGGCATGTTCAGTCTGTCCATTTTTTCTGACTTTGTTTGCTTGTCTGAGGCTTTTTAGCAGTGCTGTATGGAACACAGAGGCCTTGCCCACTCTTCAGATGAGGACAGCCAGGAAATAACTGTATTTGAGGAGGAAGAAGTAGATTTCAGCGGTTTGGGCACAAGGCCAGAACTCTGATACCTGGGTTCCTGACTTTGCCACTGGGCTGATGAAGGACTTGGAGCAAGCCACAATACATTTCTACCCTGCCTGGGGAACAGGGATAGCAACAGTGTGATTTATAAAATCCTTCAGTCTATGGATGAGAAATGCTGTAGTCAAGTATTAATGGAGGGGTCCTTGTTTCTCTTGTGATTTGTTTCTATTCATAAGTTTTCTTGTCAGTCAGTTGTGTGGTAGGGTCTTCAGTTTTCCTTCCCACTTGCATTGAGTATTGGCAAAGCAGAGAGGATGTTGTTACCCTGTGTCCAGACTCCTGAACATTGCTCAGTCTGTCCAGGCCCCATGTAAACTAGGGTATTTGTGGCAATAAGTGACAGATTGGATGAAGGCAATTTTGGTGTCTGAAGCATCCTCCATAGATGCCATCTTTCCTCCACTCACTCTTTCTCCATGGGGCTGCCCAGGCTGCCAAGCATGCAGGACAGGACAGAAGAGAAAAAGAAGCAACCCATAGCCTGGCGGGGATGGACAGGCAGCTCCCTTCTGCAGCTAATGTAACCCAGGCCATGGCCCTGTCACTCTCCCACCTGAGCTCTTCAGGGATTAGGCTGCTCTCCCACTAGGCTCGCCTGAGTGCTGCAGATGGACAACCACAGTACTACCTTGCAAGTTTTCAAGACCCAGCTGGAGAAAGTCCCGGGCAACATGGTCTGGGCTCAAGGTTGACCTTTCTTTGAGCAAGAGCTTGGGCTCGAGACCTTCTGAGGTTCCTGTCAGCCTGAATTGTCCTCCGATCCAAAGGTGTCCAACAAAATCGTGAGTCACTGCTTTCCTTGGATGGAAATGATGGCAGTGGCATCTGGCAGGGCCTTGATGAGTTTCCTTGGTGGCACTGTGGAAGCACCTTGCTCTCCTGGCTGTGATTTTGCCTGTCAGAGGTTCAGGGAGTGACTGAATTTGGCATTTCCTAAAGAACAGGACAGGTGGATGTACTAGAGATATTAACAACCATGGGCCTGTTTAATAAATGCCTGTAGATTTAGGCATGATCGAATTATGCAAAGTGGCCCACTTGCCTTGAGTCATCAAAGGAAAGGTCTCATTTTGGCACTCAGTTGGGAGCTGCTGATGTCCTTTGAAAGTCTGGCTGAAATGTGACTGTGGGAAGAGAAGGACTGCTGGTACTTTCAGAAACCTAAGCCTGAAGTGCATAACTGGGACCAGAGTGCTAATGAAAGAGTCTAATGTGGCATTGGGTGACGAGACCTCGAAAATGTGACTTAGAGCTCTACTTCAGCTTTTGCTCAGAGCTGTGAAAATGGATATCAAAGGACAGTGCCCCATCTGAGCTGTCTTCCACGTGCTCATCACTCTGGCATAAGCGATCACTTAACATGGAGCACAAGGGAGAAGTGGGTAATACCAGGTGAAGGCAGCCAGGGGCCAGGGTGAGTGCTGACAGAGATGTCGAGAGCACTGAGGATAAAGGAAACACTGCCTAACCCCAGTTTTATGTTCTGTCTAGATAGTACAATACAGAAGAGGCAAAAATATCATACTTTAGTCTTAGAATAAATTCTATGCTTTCACTTAAAAGACAAGAGGAAAAAATAAACAAACAAACAAAAATCCTCAAATAGGCTTTTAATCTTCATAAGTGCAGATGATCTGTACATTCCACAAAAAAGAGATGTAGAAAACACACACACCTTTTAACTAGTGAGCAATTTAAAGACTAATAGGATTCATCCATAATTACATAGTTAAGTGAAATTTATGTATGAAGGAATTAACTGATTTCCCTGAGGGCAATATAAACCATAGAGACAGTGCTCTCATTTAAAAGTACCATCTCAATGTTAAAATACTTTGTCATTCTTCTGTAGCAATGGTTAGGTGCTGTGAGAGCCACATGGAAGTTTATTTACTGATCCGCAGACAACTGATAACAGATCTCTGCTTTGTTTGGAATAGAAAACTTGAACAGCTTGTCTGCACCTCTCCACTCGGACATTAAATCAACATGGCTCTATTAGTGGCCCTAGGATGCCAGCTGAGCCATCTCTAAGCCTGTCACCGTGATGTCTTCATCTGTAACCAGAGCAGACGTGAGCTCCTGGCAGCTTCGGGAGGTGACAACAAATCCAATTAGCTCCTCTCCATGGCGCCACAATACTACTGTGAAACGGCCTGACAGGGAGGGTGGCTGCAATACCCCGCACAGTGGGCCATATCCTTCGTATTTAAAAAAAAAAAATCTACCAACACTTAATTGCTGGAGTGACTTTGCTGGCGGCTGCTGGAACCTTGTGCACAATCTGGTCAGAAATGTGAGCTGTCCTGGAGGGCTGGATCGTGCACAGCTTGGGGAGGACTTTGCGAAAGGATAAAATGCTCCAAGAGGATAACTCTGTGCCAGCACTGTCGCCCCGCTCCCTCACTAGGAAAATTCTGTCTGGAAGTCATGCAAAAGCCAGCTCCTTCCCACTCCAGTCCCATGTTTCACAGAGATGGGGACTTCTGGTGCCCAGAGGAGGTATGTGGTCTGTACTGTCTCTTTTGGCTAAGGCGTAAGCCAAAATATGGAAGCAAACTCCCCACTCCAGACTTTGTCTGCTGGAAGGAAAGTGAGGGGGCTATTCAGCGCATGTAGGATTTGGAAGTAGACAGTCTAGCGAAACTCTTCTAGCATTGAATGGGAGGCATTGATAACACTGCTCAGAAGTTGAGGCTGGGCTGGCTGAACTTGGACAGGTACATTTAAATTGGCTTCCTTCCTCCCAGACTGGTTAGCTGGTGGGAAGAAATATTTCATGTACTGATTAAAAGTTGCTGATATCCCATGAGGCATAATGCATCAAGTCATTTTAGGCTCTATCACTAATGTGGTATTTCTGCATTTTCTGACCAGTATTTGTATGTAACAGTGCAAGGTGAAGCAGGCTGGGGAAAATTAGAGACTGAATTTAGTGTCCTCTCGAGTGAGAAACTGAATCTAGTTTCTTGTGATTTGTTCTCAAGGTCATAAAGTCCATCAGCGAAACCTGATCATCCCTGCTGCTGAAGCGTAGTATACTTGAGATGCAAGAATGCTTCCCAATGTTTGTGTTCTCCAGCCTCATTCATGTAGGTGAATTCTGGCTCTTCTGATGCTGGAAGCTATTAGGAATCATTGTAACCATACACTGCTCTTAGAGAAATCAGTGAAGTTAGTAACTAGCTTGACTTCTCTGCTTTCAGTGGGATGCGCCTCGAGTTACATCAGGGTAACTGTGTTACCCACAGTCTAGTGACTGTGGTCACTAGACTAAATTAGACATCTCAGTATATATTCTTTTTTCCAGGTTAGACACAACGCGCCTTTTTGCATATTGTGAGTCTGTGTTAACGTGTAATATTAACAGAACTGGTTTACATGTGACTGTCAACTTACAGGAAGGAAAGGTCCAGCAAAAAACAGTAAAATGGTTGTGTTGCTGCATGGCTACAAAGTTATTTGAATTGAGAATCTTCATTCCTTCAGGGGTAGTATGTCTTAAACCCAGGCAGAAGACAGCATTCCACTGGAGCCTGGATCCGCCTTGTCTGTGTGGTTACTGGTGATGGGGGTTCAGTGCAGAGAAAAAACAACTCAAAAAACTACAGAAATGTTGTTGGGAGGAAGCACAGTATTACTGTTTCCAACAACTTAAATGCATATTTTTTAACCAGTTCTCCTGATGCTCAACTTCCATGCTTTAAAAGCGCAGTGAGGTCTGGGAACATTTCAGTACTAGTCATGATTTCAGAGGATGGATTTCTCCAGGGAGAGCATATTGCAGCAGCGTTTGCCTCCCAGAGCCAAGCACACACTCCAGTCAATGGGTAGCAGTTGGCAGGCCACCTCTTCCTTGTCAAGAAGCCAGTTGTACTGTTGTCTCCTGCCACATCCCTGAGGAATACCTGTGGGCACTCACACAGCTGATGAGAGAAAGGGAAAAAGGTGTAACTGGGATAAAGCAAAGGATTTAACTTTTTTTTTTTTTTAACAGAAGCAGCTTGTTGCAAATATACATTGTTAAATCAAACTCATTCCAGATTAATTGGACACAATATCCAGGCATGTGGCTGATTTACAGAGCAACCGAACACTCAGTGAGCCTTGGAACTAAAGGACTGGTTTTGGAAACCAATTGAGTGCTGCCAGGCCCAATTATTTTCAGCAACATCTTTCTGCTACCAAAATGTGGCACTGTGGACTTTGGCCTGCTTGGTAAGAGCTACTCTGCTAGTTCACTGATGAGCACAGTCCTGACTGCAGACCCTGAAATGAACCTGCACAGCATAGAGAAAAGGATACCCTGGTCATCAGCACACGGCTTTGTCTTAACCAGAAATGAGCAGCAGTAGTGGTTAAGCCTGAGTTTTATTTTAAGCTAAGTACACACATGCTGCTTGTCACAGCAGGAGGCAGTTGAAGGAAAGCCTTGTATTCTTCAGGATAAGAATGCAAACAGGTGATGGGAGTTAAGGTCTTAGTTACGCCTAACGGTGGATGCACACGGGCTTGCATCCATATAGCAAACAGAAAATTTCAGGGAGAAATAGTTCTAGAGATCTGGAGCAAGATATGAGACCATTGAGCTGATTTGTTGGGGAAATATTCCCAGCACAGCTCATGTCACAGACTGCTCAGCTGGTCTTATTTGACCACAAACTTCACAGTCAGGCCAGCTCTGCCAAGACAGTGGTGGCTAATGCAGCTACTTTGCAGAGAGTCTGATTGATGCAGTTCATGAGTCGGATGAGAATTTGCATTATTGTGTGGCTTTAAGGCAAGAATTTGTGTGGCTTTAAGGCAAGAATTTGTGTGGCTTTGCTGGTAGCAACTGAGTTTTACTTTGCTATTTTACGGAGATATTGAAGGGATGGCTACAAAATGAAACTTGAAGATTGCTACTTCTGTACTAGGCATCACAGAAACTTTTAATTTAATCTTCCATCACCTCCGTGCCTGGGAATATCATGGAACAGACCCTCGTAGAAGCTAAGGCACATGGAAGACAGGGATGTGATTTGAGACAGCCAGCATGGCTTCACCAAGGGCAAGTCCTGCCTGACCAACCTAGTGGCCTTCTGTGATGGAGTGACTACATCAGTGGACAAAAGAAAAGCTATGGATGTTGTCTATCTGGAGTTCTGTAAGACCTTTGACACAGTCCCCCACAACATCCTTCTCTCTAAACTGGAGACAGGTAGATTGGATGGGTGTGCTGTTTGGTAGATGAGGAATTGATTGGGTGGTCACATCCAGAAGGTAGTGGTCAACAGCTCAATGTCCAGATGGAGACTGGTGACAAGCGGTGTCTCTCAGGGGTCCCTATTGGGACCAGTACTGTTTAATGTCTTCATCAATGACTTAGACAGTAGGATCGAGTGCACTCAGCAAGTTTGCAGTTGACACCAAGCTGAGTGATGCTGTCGACACGCCTGAGGGATGGGATGCCATCCAGAGGGACCTAGACAAGCTTAAGAAGTAGGCCTGTGTGAACCTGATGAGGTTCAACAAGGCCAAATGCAGGATCCTGCACCTGGGTCGAGGCAACCCCTGATATCAATACAGGCTAGGGATTGAAGGGATTGAGAGCAGCCCTGAGGAGAAGGACTGGGAGGTATTGCATCCAGCTCTGGAGCCCTCAGCACAGGAAGGACATGGAGCTGTTGGAGTGGGGCCAGCGGAGTGCCATGAAAATTGTCAGATGGCTGGAACACCTCTCCGGTAAGAACAGGCTGAGAGAGCTGGGGTTGTTCCGCCTGGAGAAGGGAAGGCTGCAGGGAGACCTTGTTGCAGCCTTTCAGTACTTAAAATGCGGCCTATATGAAAGGTGGAGACAAACTTTTTAGCAGAACCTGTTGCCACAGGACAAGGGTAATTGTTTTAAACTAAGGGAGGATAGATTTAGAGTGGATATCAGGAAGAATGTGTTTACAATGAGGGTGGTGAAATACTGGCACAGGTTGCCCAGAGAGGCGGTGGATGCCCCATCCCTGGAAATATTCAAGGCCAGGTTAGATGGGGCTTTGCGCCACCTGATCTAGCTGAAGATGTCCCTGCTGATTGCACTGGGGTTGGGCTAGATGACCTCTAAAGGTCCGTTCCAACCCAAAGTATTCTATGATTCTATGAATGAGCCCTCATCCCCTACCCCTCCCTAAGTTACAGACTCCTAATGTGCTTACAGAAAACAGTGCCCCGAGTATGGTGACATGCTTCCCCAGCATGCAAGGAGAGCTTGCTTGGACACACTGGCAATGGGAAACAGGACATGCTTTTCTGTTGAGCTGTTAGTCTCTTCCTAAAGTTCAGATTTTATGATGATTGCAAAAAAAAGGCTGGCCGTAAAACTGAGTCTCACTAAGGTGACTGGACACTGAAAATGGCACTGAGATTGCAGAGACTAGAAATACTGGGACAAAAGGAAGCCCAGATACATTCTATCTAGGAAATCAGAGAAAAGAAGAGAAGACACTGGTAAAGTGACAGCAGAAAGATTTAAAGAGTGGGAAAGACGTAGAGACAATATTTGAGTGGCTAGGAATGGAGGAGATACCTCATCTGACAGCTGAAGGTGATAAAGGCACAAGAGGAAGAGGGGAAGGAGGAAGCACAAGACCATGTGCTTCTAAGGCAAGTTCATCAGGGAAGGACAAATGTGTTTTATTTCCTGAAGCTTTTGTGCCAGCTAATAATATTGGCTATATGGACCCCTCCAACCGACTTCTCTAGTAGATCATCCCAACCTGAACCTGCATACTAAACACTCTAACTTTTTGCTGTTCTCTAGTCAGCAGTAAATACTGGCTATGGTCACTTTTCCTGTCAAATGTTTTAATTTGAAAGAACCGATATCAAAACAAATGTGTGGCTTCATTTATTGGGAAGTTTGTGGAAAACTAGCTGCCTGTATTATCACAGGAGCTGACTAACAAGTCTTGAAACACACTTTTTGAAAGGAAATTTGTATAAGAAATGATGCCCTTAATTTGAGGACTGAAGTTCTTCTCTGGAGGTCTCTGAGATACTGCTCTACAGAGGTTTGACAGCAAAACTGTAGGTTTTTCTTGGAAAAACTTCATGATCTCTCATCTATTCAAGACAAGATTTGCCCTGTCTTGAAGGAGGAGTTCCTAAACACAGTCATTCTCTTCGTCTTTGTGGGACGTGGCCAGATGTGACTGGGACTTGCTTACTGAAATCATGGAGACACAATCCATCATTGTGGATGATGGCATTCTCATAGTCAAGCCTCAGTTGTAATTTCAAAGCTACTAATCAGACTAGCATGTCTGCTAAGCATTTGCAACCCCTTTTAAAGGTTGGAGAGGCATCTCACAAGAACTGGCATTATTCACACAGCTCCCTTGGTAGATAGAGGGTCTGCCCTGATAGCCTCAGGGAGCCTATAGTTTAAATCAAAGAGATTTTGTTGACCTATTTTCTTTGCATGAAGTTTTTAAATATGTCAGAGGTATCTGCCTCTGTTGGAGCAGAGGGTCTGTCACCAGACTTACATCCCACTATATGATTTCCTCTCTTTAACTTGAAGGGAAGTCAACAGTTTTAGAAGCTACAGTCTCTTGGGCTGTCCTGCAGCTTTGGCTCCTGGTAAGACTGGAATACAAGCTTTTTAAAAAACCTATTCTGAAATGGGACTGTTGGAAAAGTGTAGTGTTGTTATGAAGAATCATAGCTGCAAAGATGGTGGCACAGCCAAGACGATTTCCCCTTGGTTTTTGGCCAAACCCTCTAGTGCTTACATACATGCCATCTGCCTCTTTCCTCTATGGTACTGCAACTCCTCATAGGCTTTAGGGCTCCTCTAGGCAAAGTAACATAATTGCACCAAAAATCATTATTTGCATCACAACGCTAAGTTTCACTTGGGACAACAACTTTAAGAAATGCTCATTTTTCTTGCTCTCTTCTACCCAGGCTTGCTTTTATCTACCTAAATGCCACCTTTCCCTGGCTTGTAATATTGCTGTCCTCTGTACTCGCATTCCTGTAGTGCCCAGGAGTCCCAGTCATAGGAATTTTCCAGCTAGCAAACAAAGCAAGGTGAATATTGTTCAGTAATCCTTTCCCTGTTGTTAGGACTTACTCAAAGTGATGTTCAAGACAAGGTCCCACTCTGAAAACCATTTGCCTGACAGGTGATGGAGTTATGAAATTCAGCCAAGTTTATTTGAAGTGCATGAGTGGAGCAATGGGGAGAACTTTATCTTCTCTAGAGGCCCTTGGCACTGATTTAGATGGTTTGATCTTGTTTCCTCCTTAGCCTTGGCTAAAAAAACCATAGAAATCTCCTTTAGCCCATGGCACAGCTTCTTCAGGAGCAGGGAAAGTGCCCCTGCCTGGTGCCCGATTGCTCTGCTGTGTTTCCCAAAGGCACACGCTGATGAAATACAGTGCAAATATCCCTCCAAGGGGCCTGGTGCCACAAGGCAATGCAGCTCAATGCTATGTGGTCATACCAGCTCCCGTCACCCAAGCAAAAAGTGTCATGTTCATGTGGCCTCATTGCATGTGAGGAAACAAGCCCTGTACCTTTTCCAGACTAATGGGAACTTCTGCATTTTCTAAAACCAATGAGTATTCACAGTGGTTGCTGGGGAAGGGGTGCTTGTCTTGCTTTTGCACATTTCCAGGAAGAAGCTGAGTATCGGAACCCTGTTAGTTGTGTTTAGAGAGCCTTTCTTCCCATCCTGCAGGCTTCGCAGCTCCTGGCAGCTTTGGAAACTAACTCAATCAGGATTCAGACTCAGGCCTCTCACCTGGGGCTATGCAACATTCCTTCCAGACCAATGGGCCATTTTGTAGGTGACTTCTAAACATGCAAAGAAAATTAAATGATTCCTTCAAATATACTTAGCCAGAAGTATGGCTCAGAGGGTTATTGATTTTTTTTTGTTTTGAGTTCACAGTTCTTGTTTATTTGAATGCTGCATCAAAGCTGAGAGAAAAGGTTATTGTACCTGTGATTGGATTGGAATTTTCTGCACCAGCATTGGCCAAAGGCAGTCTCTCGCAGGCTCTCGCATGTGACGCAATGGGGAATGGGGGAGGGGTAAAATCTGACAGACAAGCGGACAGATCAAACACGACACTTCAAAGCGAAGAAAAAATGCAAGAATGAAGCAGTCCGGCACTACAGTCCCTCAATGCTATGAGACAAAGCAGACAGCCCTCTACACATGGCCATTCCTGCCATCCAGAGACTGAAGCTGTATACATGAGATCTTACCAAAAGCACTAGGGAGTAGTCTCTAGTGACTACATGACCAGTTATTGCACTATCCGTGCTCAGACACTCTGAGGGGCTAATTAGTGCTTTTAATATGCAAATCAGAGCCTGAACAGATTAAATCTAGGGAAAAAAATAACCCAGCTGGTGAATATGTTGTTTTAATTATTGCTCTAAAGAAAATATGGACATGGCTGAAGATGATGACAGAGAAGAACCTCTAATACCACCTTACAGAAGTTGTCCCTGTTCATAGAAAACCAGTAGGAGAAGCTTGGTGCTGAGCTGGAGCAGAGGAGGAGCAGCAGGAGCACTTGCAGGGCCAACAGAGCCCCACCGGCTACACGCCTCATCCCAGCCTCCGACCTTCCAGTCCAGCTGATGGAGTTTTCAAAATCATCTTGGTATTGCTGCTAAGTGTGCATAAATCCAAAGGCTCAGTCAGGGTTTCATCTTGCTGGGTGTTGCTGAAACTTGGAGAGCTATTCCCTGCCCCACAGAGAGATTCTGGGGGAGGAGGGCAGGGACATTAATACCACATGTTACACTGCACAGATGAAAATCTGTGATCTGTTCACCTCCAGATGTGCTTGAATCTTTTGTGTTATAAGGGGACAGGGCTTGGAAAGGAATAAATACTGCATTTTCCCAGGCTGGGTTTGTCCAAAGGCAGAGGAGAGAAGAAGAGTTTAGCTAGGATGGGTAGGAAAGAGATTTGGAAGATCTGAAAGAGGAAAGGGGCAGGCTGGATGATTACTTATGTTTGATATAAAAAGCTCTAAGCAGGAAAGAGGCTATTAACTTTTGTTGAGCTGTGTCCGCTGATACTGGAATGAAATAATTTGCACAGCAAGCCTGGACTGCAATCCTTTCTGCCAAGCGTGAGTTGAGAGGAAGAAGTTTGCTTTCCAAGAAAAACTTTTCAGAAAGGAGGGCATCTGTATGCCTCAAAGGCCTCTTGCGTTATTCAAGTCAGAGCTGCCTTCCAACCCGCCTGAAGGAATTCAGAACAACTTTCCTCTGTGTCAGTTGCTGAGGCTCTTTTGCAGCCTCTAGTGAAGTGAACATTTTTCTATGGATCAATTTTTAGCTTCTGTCAGTATTGAAACTCTGAACTTTTCTCCGTAGAGCAAGGGAATAGCAGGTAATTATGTTTCCTTTGAACATACATGCCCTTTTATCTGTGCCCTTCTGCCTACCTGTCTGCCTGCCTCTTTATTTGTCTGTGTATTGTAATTAAGGACTGGGAGTTGCAGGAGACACAAGTTCCTTTTCCCAATCTTTTCCTCTCTCCCCCTTCATTTTGCTAGTGTCTAGTATAGGTACATTACATGAAACAGATGATTAAAAATGTCTTTTGTTGTTCTCGCAATATACATATAGAGATACATGCACACATATATCTCTATATGTTTAGCCATAAGATTGTACATAACGGGATCTGTTAGGTCATGTAACAATGTCCTTCAATAGAAGATTTCATTAAGTACTCCTGGTCAACTATAAAGATTAGGTTGACTGACCTGGGTTGCCTGGGATGTAGATATTCCCTCATGATAATTTTTGTAATGCCATTTTAATAAAGTACAATTTACCCTTTTTCGCTAACTTCAGTCTTTCTTCCTGTTCTTTCCATCCTCTCCTCCCTGCTGCTGCACTGTGGATGCCCTAGAAGGCAAATGTGCCTCTCCAAAACACTCTTTTCCTTTAGCACATATGACACAGTGACTGTGGGATGTGATGTTCCCAGTGTTAACTTCTCCTTTGTAAATCAAGGATGCCTTCAATGGAGCAAATCTGCACTCACATCACTGTACATTAACCTGTCTGGTTAAATTCTTGAATTCCTTGGAGGAACAGAGGAATTAAACACAGGACAAGAATTTAGGAAATCTATGTCTCCCATCCTGGCTTCGTCACTTTTCTCCTCCATGACCGTGGATAAATCATTGGAGTCATGTCCCTGCTGTACAATGGCATGTGGAGCTGGTATCTCCAGGAATGCTCCTGTATCCACATTATGAAGTGCAGCATCTTGCAAAAGTTCTATCTCTATTAGCACTGTGCCACTGAGAGCTAATTAGGTCAGGTGCTGCTGCCATTGATGTGGAGCTTCTGATCATTGAATGAGCAGGAGTCACAACTGGTGTAGGCACGTCTACAGTGTCACCGCAGCCAGTGTAAATATACCATTGGTTTATCTGTGCTTTTTTGTGGCTGAAACGCCAGTCACTTCTGTTGGTTTTAAGACCTGATGCCCTAGTACACAGACACTTCCACTTAGCGTGGGCTTTGGACTTTCAGTGCATAGATATATATGTAAAAATAATTTACCTCTCCTAGTAAAAAAGGTGAGTGCTAGAAATTTGAATATTGTATTCATTTGATAGTGTTGTTGCTACCCCTTTAGCCCTAATACAGACCTCTTTGTGTGTGCCCAGCACTTCCTACAGAGACCGAAGACAACCTGGCTATCCTAAGGAGCTTTTACTTGAGGCGCCATACAGCTGACAACACCTAGTGACAAAATACCAGGCAAGCAAGGGACTTTAAACAAAGGAGGCTCCTTGTTTCCTCAATTGGTTTGTTACATTTTTAGTTTTGCTAATGTTTACTTTGTCACAAATACAGGTGCACTGCTGTTGGAGGTGGGCATCGAGAGACAGCAGACAGGATCACAGAATCATAGAATCATAGGTTGGAAAAGACCTCTAAGATCATCAAGTCCAACTGTCAATCCACCGCCACCACACCTACTAAACCATGTCCTGAAGTGACACATCTACAAGTTTTTTGAACACCTCCAGGGATGGGGACTCCACCACTTCCCCAGGCAACCTGTTCCGATGTCTGACCACTCTTTCAGTAAATAAATTTTTCCTAATATCTAATCTAAACCTCCCCTGATGCAACTTAAGGCCATTGCCTCTTGTCCTATTGCTAGTATTTGGGAGCAGAGACCAACACCCGCCTCACTACATCCTCCTTTCAGGTAGTTGTAGAGGGCAATAAGGTCCCCTCTCAGCTTCCTCTTCTCCAGACTAAACAGCCTCAGCTCCCTCAGCCGCTCCTCATAAGACTTGCTTTCTAGACCCTTCACCAGCTTCATTGACCTTCTCTGGACATGCTCCAGCACCTCATTGTCCTTCTTGTAGTGAGGGGCCCAGAACTGAACACAGTACTCGAGGTGCGGCCTCACCAGTGCCGATGACAGAGGCACGATCACCTCCCTACTCCTGCTGACCACACTATTCCTGATCCAAGCCAGGATGCCGCTGGCCTTCTTGGCCACCTGGGCACACTGCTGGCTCATGTTCAGCCAGCTGTCAGCCAACACCCCAAGATCCTTTTCTGCGAGGCAGCTTTCCAGCCACTCTTCCCCAAGTCTATAGCATTGCATGGGGTTGTTGTGACAGAAGTGCAGGACCTGGCATTTAGCCTTGTTGAAACTCATACAGCTGGCCTCAGCCCATCAATCCAGTTTGTCCAGATTCCTCTGCAGAGCCTTCCTAACCTCAAGCAGATTGATAGGTCAGCCATGGAAGAGGAAAGCATGAATGTCAAGAAATGATCATGAATGGTCATGACTGGGAGAAGAAGTGGAAGAAATGAAATAGTAGGAGATGGGCTGGATAAATGTGGCAGTAGCACCTCTGTGTAACTGTTATTAACAGTCACTGTGACAGTGCCCAGGCAGTGAGAGCTTGTGATGTGGAGGTTTTGCTGGTTCCAAGCAGTTAAAAATAAAGGCTGAAATTGATTCTAGAACAAATAATTAGTTTGATGTGTATTTAAACAACTCTTTGGCCAGACCCTGCATGAAGGAAGCAGGGTGCCTGACATTACCATTACATGCCAAAGAGAGCTGAAACCATGGATGCATGTTGTATCATACTTGATATCACAGCTTGACATCCTGCAGCAGAAAATTTCCTTCAGGTGCAGTCTATGCACTTTGTACTACCACCAGCTTTCACCTTCTGCCTTTTCTACAAAGGGACAAATGCAGTGTAATTAATTGTAAAAGGAATATAAAAGCAGCTTTTAGCAACACATGTGGTTGTCCAAATGTCTTTGTCACTGTGCTGTAGAGCTTTGTGGCAGAGCTTCCTATTGTGGGGACCAGTCCCACATTTCTAATGAAAGCAAAACCACTCATGTTTTTTTTCTAGTGACTTTCACAGCAATCTTTCGTCTGAGCACTAGGAATTACCTGGTACAGGCAGCTGCTTCAGCTCCAGTGAAAGAGTGGAGGTCTTCCTGTTCCTGCAAATGCAGGGCTTCTAATATGGGTGTTCATTAATAGTTTAACCAAGAAAAAACTCCAAAACCCAAAAATATCAATGCCATGGACCTAGGAAGATGCATGCTCAAGTCACAATAAGGGCTGTGTGTGTCTTGCTCTTAATTTAAAACTTGGATAATAGCATGAGATTTTGTTGTTACCTTGCCTGGGAAACTGCCAAGATGGACCTTGCTGGTGTCATGTTTGGGTGACCCTTTGGTTAGCATTTATCCTCCCATAAATCAATATTCTGATACTCCGAGTTCACTTGAAGTCCTCTCATGGACTGTGTAGACTTTTACTTGTCTTGAGCGTAATGTTACTAAGGGAACTCAGTGCTCATCCATGCAGCCCAGGAGCACAGTATTATCACCAAAGCCTGTCCTTTCTTCAAGGAGACCTAAATATACTGGTGAACATGGTTTCTTGCCTTGGGCTGAACTTATTGGGACTTTGGAGTGAGAGCTGCCAGGCCATGAGGCTAAGATGTAACTTTTGGGAAATCACTGGATATCACTTCTCTGGCCAAATCTACAGCCTTGTAAATTTTATCTCTTCAGTGTTGCTATTAGTGCAGTGATTGATTATCTCTGCATGAGCCTACTTTGAACTTTGGATGGTATGTTCCTTCCAGCAAAATCAACATCTCTGTTTGCTCAAGCTGTTTTTCTTGCTAGGTCTTACAGGCTAGGACAGTTCCTAATTTTTCTAACCATTAAGCAAGACAAAGATTCCTTGTTATTTTGTGTCTTCCTGCCATAACAGACCAGACCAGAATGCTGCAGATGCATCCATTGTGGCTGATTTTTGTCAGGTTTCTTGTGGACTATGTCCAAGTGGAGAATTAATGGCCAATTCTGCAGGAGATTGTCCTGTGATTCACAATGCCATGAAAGAAATCTCAATTGCTTTTGTCAAATTTTTGCATTCTTGTAATTAATAAACAGATACAAGCTGCTGAAGCAGCCAGTCCTCTATCATTTACCTGTAGCTAAAAATAATTGCTAGAAATGATATTTTGCTGATATTTCAAATCCACATATGCAACCGAATTAATTTGCTCTAGACATTTTCCATTTTAGTGTCTGTATACACATATATAAAATATAACCACATCCATATTTATAACTATGAAAATGAATATATTTTGTACTTAGAAATATTCCCGTATACCTCTTGACTTGTTGTTGGGAAATACACACAGGACTCAACAGCAAGTAATAAAAGCAGAAGACGTGATATCCTAGGGTTTGCTATCCCCACAGATTCATACTGCAGGTCAGGTGTTTTGGCTATGCTTGGGAGCCGTCCTTCTCCATCTCCTGAACAAATGCCTGCCTAAGCACATGAGGATGCTGTACCCATCCTACGTGACAAGGGTGACTGTTTCGGTTTGGCCTGGATAAATGCCAGGTGCCCACCAAAACCGCTCTATCACTCCCCCTCCTAAAGCTGGACAGGGGAGAGGAAATATGATGAAAGGCTCAAGGGGTGAGACAAGGACAGGGAGAGATCACTCACCAGTTACCGTCACGGACAAAAGAGATTGAACTTGGGGAGAAAAAGGAGTTTAATTCATCACCAATCAAATCAGAGTAGGATAGTGAGAAATAAATCCAGATCTTAAAAACACCTTTCCCCCACCCCTCCCTTCTTCCCGGGCTCAGGTTCAGTCCTGTTTCTCTCCCTCCTCCCCCCTGAGCAGCGCGGGGGGACAGGGCATGGGGTTATGGTCAGTTCATCACACCTTGTTTCTGCTGCTCCTTCCTCCTCAGGGTGAAGACTCCTCACACTCTGCCCCTGCTCCAGCATGAAGGTCCCTCTCACGGGAGATAGTTCTCCACAAATTCCTCCAACGTGGGTCCTTCCCACGGGCTGCAGCTCTTCACAAACTGCCCCAGCATGGGTCCTTTCCACAGGGTGCAGTCCTTCAGGAACAGGCTGCTCCAGCGTGGGTCCCCCACCGAGTCACAAAGCCCTGCCAGCAAACCTGCTCCGGCATGGGCTCCTCTCTCCATAGGTCCACAAGTCCTGGCAGGAGCCTGCTCCAGCGTGGGCTCCCCATGGGGTCACAGCTTTCTTCAGGCATCCACCTGCTCCGGCATGTGGTCCCTTCCATAAGCTGCAGGTGGATATCTGCTCCACTGTGGACCTCCATGGACTGCAGGAGAACACCCTACCTCACCATGGTCTTCATCACGAGTTGCAAGGGAAGGGTCTCTGCTCCGACATTTTGGGCACTTTCTACCCTCCTCCTTCTTTACTGACCTTGGTGTCTGCAGAGTTGTTTCTATCACTTCATCTCACTCCTGTCTCTAACTACAGTTTCACCACTGAGTTTTTTCTTCCGTTTCTTAAATATGTTATCACAGAGGTGCTGCCACCGTTGCTGATGGGCTTGGCCTTGGGCAGCGGCAGGTCTGTCTTAGAGCCAGCTGGCACTGGCTTTATCAGACATGGGGAAAGCTTCTCGCAGCTTCTTACAGAAGCCACCCCTATAGCCACCCTGCTACCAAAACCTTGCCACGCAAACCCATAACAGTGACCCATATCCACAACCAGACTCAGTGTTCAGTCTGATAAGCTCTTCAACTTTCAGGACCTGATCACATAAAAATAATTAAGAACACGCTTAACTTTAAGCAAGTAAGTCTTATTGTCTGAAAGTCACATTGCCAGTGTCTAACCAAGTGGTCTGGGCAAGCTTGCCCCTTCAGCAATTTACAGTGCCCCTCCTTTTCTCCTTTGGGATAAAGGTACACCTCTCTGCTTGCCAGCTAGAATTATGCCCCAAATAATTAAAAGTGTAGTGTGTTGAAAGCTAGGGACATTTTGGCAAATAATACTATCGTAGAAAAACTGCATCTGAGCACTTCCTTTATTCCTTAAAATATTTTCACTACAAAGCTAGTCATTTCATTATATATAAACGTAATTTTAATGAATGAGCAAATGCATTCAGCTGTCTAGGGCAATGTGATGTGTATCTATATGTTTGGATAAATCTATGCACACACACACTCACTGATAAGATGTGTCTTTTCTCTTACACTGAGGGATGTATAATACTTCTTGAGTATTGTATTTTTCCCCCTGTATTACAAAACTATTGAAAGCATTACTGTATCTCTAACTGAGAACTATTTCATGCTCTAGCATAGCCAAGTGTCTGCAGGCAGAGATAAGCTATGACTTCCCATTTTCCTCTACAAAATTAGTGATCTAAAAGCACAATAAAACCATCACCTTGTGTCACCAGTGGGGATAGTAAAAAGCATTTAGTTAAAAAAATAATAATATAAAAAATATTAATGGGGGAAAGAATGAATAATGGGAGGCTTTTCTCCACAGTTTGTTGGGTTCTTTTAACTTCAAAATAGTTTTGAGAGAACAACAAATGTCTGAAATTATGTGGAAGGATTTACAGAAAATTAGTTCAGTGAAAAAAGGGATGGCCAGTAGCCAGCAGCAATTTGAAGTTTATATTTGCAACAGAACTGAAAAAAAGTAGTTTAGGGGAATCTCCCTGGTCCTTTTCATTCAATATTTTTAGACCAGTCTTCACTGTCCAGAAAAAATGCCCTCCGTAATAGACTCTTTCACAGGTAATAATTTTCAGAGGTTCACTTGGCGCTATTTTTCTGTTAAACTGATTTTAAGGTAAAAGTATACCCAGTAAAATAGTTATCTTTCTTTGTAAATTTTAAAACCTGTTTTTTTAAAGCCCAGAATAAAACTGATTTTCTCCCCCGTTGGTGAGTTTTGCAAAATAATTAGAGGGAAAAAAATCCATTCCATTGACACAGAACATTGGCTCCTAGGAGGTAAATGTGGGGCTCCCCCCACTTCTTCTGAGCTTTTTAGAGGCTCAATATGCTCCTAACTTTGCACAAAGCCCGGCTCGGGGAACAAAGCCTGTGGACCACCACCGGGAAGTGGTATTAGCCTTTTCCGCAGCCTTCCCACTGTGGATGCATGCTCAATTCTCGGATAAATGCACCTTTTAAACTATATTAATGTAAAAGTTTTATTTGAAAGATGCCAGCTGTGGTCCTAGCCCAGGTTTATTCTTGTGGGACATTTACTGGGTCAACTTAATACTTGACTACTGCTTATTATCCCATCAGTCTTCGGGGACAACCCATGATCTAATTGCCCAACATTTATGTTGCCCTGGCAACTATAAATACAGAGTAATAATCCTTAAAGGGGCAGTGTAGAATTTCATGCCCCTGCAGTGAAGTACACTTCGTTTCCCAGAGCACCCTGTGTTTTTTAATTCAGTGAATAAAAATGTGTAATGAATAATTAATTATGTGCTTGGAGGCACAATAGCTGGCTACTTTTGAATATTCATCAGTGACATTATTAATTCACTAGAAATCCCAAGGAGCAGTGGGATAGGCTTTTAGCCTAGCTGGAGGACTTACAGATAATACTCTGCAACATGAACAAACTTTTTCAAGCAGACTGTTCTTTTGCAGAGTGTTTTAAGTTTAATTTACATCTTAATAAAATAGTAATAAAAAAGTTATGTACTGGATAGAGCCAAGCAGCAGTGAGCAATAGCTGACCGCGGTAAGAAATCCAGCAGGCTGGAGCCTATGCCTCCCTGACCCACTGCCATGCCTGGCCTCTGCTTTAACACCTGGTGTACACCACTGCAAAGAAGATAAACCTTAGGAGCTCTTTGAGTAAGACCTGAGAGAAAAAGCAGATGGCCAGTCACAATTTCTAGTTATGTGTCAAGTTCTCTGCTGAAGAACCATCTTATTTGCCTGTCAAAAAAGTAAACATCAAAAAACCTGCCTACGGTAAATAACTTGTCAGGCTACAAAGAGGATTATTCTACTCTTGAATAAACCTGCAAGTCTTTTCCAGAGATAGGAGTGTGACTTTCCATGTCATCACATTCGCTTAATGATGTCATTCCATTTAAAGCAGGGGGTTTACGCCAGGTGAAAGCTGATGCTGAAGTGCAGAGACAAACCCCTTTCATTTTCTTGGCAGAGAAGAAATGGAATGATTAGAAAGAAACCTAAAGTCTTTCTCTGAAGTTTTCCTGCTTTTCCCATCTGATTTGCAATGCCAATGTGCTTGCAATCCAGTCTCTTTTCACCACAGATACCTAAGGCCAGATTCTGCGCTGACACAATTTCTTTGACTTGAGAGAGAATTCGATCTTCAGCGCTTTGGGCCAAACCTTGCACAACCCTTTTCTCACGAATAGCCCACCTTAGGGTCCTGCTGGGAATTTTTCTTCTGAAGAATTTTTACATGAAAATGTTGTTTCTGCAAAGATCAAAATTCATGGTTACTGTCACCTAAACTCCTATAAGGCAGTGCACTATCAGAAGAAAATGTAGTTTAATCCTTGAGCCAGCCCAACAAACCTAGAATATCTGTAAAAAATCTTTCTTTTCCTCTAGGGTTTGGTGCAACTATAATTCCTACTGGAGTATTTGCAGGCCTGGTTCTTTATTTGTAAAGAAATAAAACTTTTAAATCCCTCAAAAGGCAATTGGATTGCTAAATCGCAGACACAGTTTTAAAAACGAGACCTGTAATCCACTGAGGTTCTTAATGGGAAGAAATCATTATGTCTAATTAAATTGAAAGTAGCTCTATTTGTGTAAAGCTGGTAAAAGTGGAGCTGACTTGGAGTATATGCTTGTAAGTTATATTTAAACTATCTGTGGTGTAATGGGGTCTTCTCTATATAGGACTGAAACCCAATATTTGATTCTTTTCAGAGTCTCATTCTCCCTTTTCTTTCCTTTGTCTTTGACCTTCTCCTGGCATGTGACGAGCCACGCCTGCTCTGCCACGCTCTGCCGCCCTGACATTCGGTGTCTCCCTCATCTTTCTGTCTTTTATTCCAACAGAGACCTCCAGCAACAGCAACCAGAACAGTGCACCCAGGTTTGATCAATCTTGATTCTCCGCTGCCACACTTGTTAACCAAATAGTGATGGGAAACAGCAGCTACGTACATTGGCTTATGCAATATAAAACTGACCAGCAATTTTAGCTGCTTGCTTTCCTGCAGGAAAAAAAGATCTTTTCTCTCTCTTTTTTTTTTTTTTTTAAACCAGAAACCCTACTTAGCAACAATTTTAGATATCGGAAATATTTGGGTTGGTTTTCTGTGCAGTCGTGGTGTGTACACCTTTAACAACAGAACTGATACCATCCAGCTTGGTCACAGGTTAAACAACAGTCATTTTGCTCAGCAATTCAAACTTTCATTACAATTTGTAATGCAGTAGAGCACTTGGGCTATGTAGTCATTTATTGCAGTGATTTGCATTAAAGAGGGTGTCATTGTATTACCTCTTAGCTTTGGTTGAGATTAGAAGTAATATCTACATTTATCTTTCACTCCTAGGAGTATAAAATTGTGCTAATAATAACAATAATAAAGCTAGTTCCTAAAAGCAAGTGAACTCTACATAGCTTTTTTCCCCTCTTTTTTTTTCATCTGCTCAAGTAGGGGAGTAGAAGAATCATGAATAATAAATACGGAGATAAGAGAACTGAAACTGGGAAATCAATTTACTGCAAAATATTTGCATATTTTATTAAAAGACACTGTGCATAAACCCCACAACAGGGTGGAATGATTTATATTTTGATTTGATTTGTATACATTATACCTCTGGGAGAACTGATGCAACTTAGTCATCCCTGCAGGACTTTTTTTGGGGAGGGTTTTGTTGTTGTTGGTGTTGTTTTGTTACAAATATCTTAGACAAGGGAGCAGTGGGACCCAATGGAAATTTTAAGTCAGTTTGATGCTACGTGGTATCTTTAGAATCTCACACAGTCAATTGTCCAGGACTGCGCTTAACAAATACCAAAGCCCCTTGGGGGTCTGTCTGTATCCAGACTGACTCCAGGGTTTCTTCACAACTGTGGTTCAGCTCTTGCTTTGTACGAAATCTACCTCAATCGACCCAGGCAGTGCTTATAGTCTGTGATTCGAAATGCAAATCATTACCATGTGGGAGAGTGTTTATACTCCCTAGTACATATTAGCAAACAGATCTCCTATATATGTAAGCAAAATCTGAGGTGCAACCTGTCTAATATCACAACTGACTGCTGAATACATGCTCTAGGTGTGCTATTAAGAGTGTGTTGGTGCAAAAGCAAGTTATGGGCTAGCAGAAGAGCTGTACAGCTTGGGGTTTTGCAGCTTCTGCTGCACAGGAGGTCAGTTGTCTCATCATGGCCCCTGGCCTTAAAATTGGCAAGCCAATTGTACTGCTTTTACAACAATGTAATTTTTAAAATATTTTGCTGAAATTCACAGAAGGGAGTTGTAAAAATTAGGCTTGCTTTTCTAGCAAGAAAGTATTGCCCAAATTCTTTTGCATGTCAGGTAAGTGCTTCAGACATAATAGTGCCCATCCGGTTATTTGGATCTCTGGCTGAGCTTTTGGGATTAGACAAGACAAAACTTTTCCACTAAGCACGGAAAACCTATATTACAGCTCTCCAACAACAACGTTGTCAGTGCAACATACTTTCAGGGGCTGAAATTTGACCTGAGGGGTAGTGAAGAATAAGGAAGGCTGTTGTTCCATCCCATTTCCTGCCCAGGGAAAACACCTGCACAATTTCTTGGAAATGCCACATCCTGGTCTATACTGATATACTTTGTGTGGACATTTTAGCATTTGATGAAGGAGACAGAAAGGTCTCACCATGTTGAACTTTTGCCAAAAAAGCAAATTTTTCCACTAATAATTGAGATATATACCTATGTATACCCGTATATACATACATACATATATGTTTTTCAAGCATATCTCAGATTTAGAAATTTTGAAAAACAGCTTAAACATATATGGCCAAATTTCATTCATGTCCACGAAGTCAGGGAGTTCACATCAGGAAATCAGTGGTAATATTTCAAGAGCAGCTTGAGGTCTTCTCATGTTTCAGTACTGGCGTGACAATATTTCTAGCAGCTTCCAGGGGATCAGAATTGAGACCAGTGAGAACATGAAAATAATTCCAGGCTAATTTTTACTCCTTATTGCTCAGGCTTTGCTTCTTATGGGGCCACCTGAAGTTTGTATACATGCTTTTAGAAGTTTCTTAACTGCGTGTTGGGTGTTTTACTCTTGGAGATCAGAGCAGTTTCTGTGTGCTTATGGTATCAGTGAAAAGCGATGTGTTTTTTGTTAAATATGAAAACACACTTTGTCAGACATCTCGTGTACATGAGCAGTGAAATTCAAAAAAGCTCCATAATTAATACTTGCCGTATATCCAGTTTGTTCAGCTTACTTCAGTTGGCTCCTGAATGTAATTTGTATCATGTGAAAGCTGTCTGTGAAGCACCTCTGCAAACAGGCACCAACGATTCGGTGAGGGGCATTTCTAAGTGCATAATGTAATCATCACCATCATTGTATGTTTGAAAAAGAAATTAGATATATGTATGTTTGATAAACCATGTAATTCATCATTTTGCTCAACCCTGATCCTTTCTACAGAGCATCTTGTTTCCATGGGACATTTAAAGGTTAATATAGTCCTCTCCCCTGCATTGTGATAGGATTAATTTAATGATTTACTAATCTACTTATCCAAATAACTGTTGCAATCTGTAGTCATCTCTGTACATTCAGATCTTGCTATCTTTATCTGCTTCATCCTCATTCCATGTATAAATTACAGGGAAGTATCTAAGAATCTGGGCAGTAGCAGCGGGCTGTTTTAATGAGATCAGCTCCCATAATCTGAGAATTGAGTGCGTGAGACTCCTACATGGCACCATGGAGTAACCCATACCAGCAAGGGGAGCCCATACATGCATGGGAGTAGAAAGTATGTCCTTTGGTGGGATGAGTATCCTATTATGTCCTAGGGATATATATGGGGCTGGACTGCTACCATTAGGCAACTGAGCAAGGGATTAGGACAGAAAAGTATTAACAATAACCAGGCTTGGGACAAAATTTTCATCTGCTTTTTTGTTTTTGTTATTTTCAGAGTTGCCAGTGAAGCATGACACAAAGGGATTTGTGCAAGGTATGATTACGCTGTGTTCAAAGCAAGGTATCATTTTCTTGTAGTTGTTATTTTTTATTGTGACTTCATGGATTAACGGTCTTCTTAGTGTCTCTTCCCATGGATGGAAACTGCTTTTCCATCTCCCTTCCACTCTTTAAGCAAAGTCAAATTCCATCACAAAAGTTGGTTGGCGAATCTTGTGCCTTTTTTTCATTTTTCTTTTCTCCATGCTTTCCTCAGTTTATCTCAGTTTTTTAAAAGGTAGGATATAACCCTGTTCTCACAATAAGTCAAGACATTGTTTTTACTTGGGTTTCCTTCTGTCATCTAAGGTATATGCATCTTTAACTTAAATATGGAAAAAAGAGGAAACACAGAAAATTCACAGAATTTCTTTGTATGGCTGTGTAGCTTCACAGGCAGAGTGTGGCCAACTTCAGGTGTTGATCCTCACCAGTTTCCAGTCATCCCTGGTGACTATTCATAATTTGGAAAATTTGCCTCTAAACTCAAAAAGCCTAGAAACTTCTGGTTAACAAACGCCAAGCAGTTCAGAGAGCAGCAGATGTTGAATGCTGCTGTCCTGGCCCCATGTCTTCAACTTAGGTTGTCCCAAGCTAATGAGATATGACCTTTAATTGAAGCTTCTCCACCAATGTCATTTGAAATGTCTCTAATCAATTTGGATTTGCTCATGTCTAACGATGCCAGTGAGATCAGTTTGCATCCTTTTCCATAGCAGGACACTAATCTGAGTTTCATTCCTCCATCTGACCAACTACTTCCACAAAACTCATTGAAAGTTAGTATATTTAACAGGATCACTTAGGTAATATTCCTTGAAACTGGCCACTGAGTTCCAACATTACAAAGAGAAATGAGCACACAAATTTAGAGAACACCATAACTAATTTCCTTTGCAAATCAGACTAAGATAAAGTCTGCAATACCATGACCCCAGAGCCGGAGCTCAGTTGGGGTTTAATAACAGAACTTTGTGCATTAACAAAATCATGAAATGAATGTAGCCTTATCAGGGCCTGCCTGAGATTTCTACTACTTCCTACTCAAAAGTCATTGGAGGCAGTCATATGATTTCCTTGTTTTACATTAGCATTTCCACATCTATTCTGAAAGCAAAGAACAGTGAAAGTCAGTGAGAATTAAAAATAAAGTACTGAACATTTTCTCTTTTGGTTGGTTTATTTAAATGCATCTGAGGGTGGGAAGGCAAAATTCCTTAACCGTATTACTTCTGCTTTCAATGTAATACCAGAGAGGAAGCAAGACAGATGACAATTCATAACCTTAAATGAAGTAGGATCGATGTGTACACAGATGAGCTTTACTTTGCTTTTCCAGCTGTATGGATGCAAGAAACCTGTGGTTCAGAAATTACATAGCTCTCTTGCTAAGTCGGTGTGCTCAAGGGAAAAATATGCCATGCCTCTCAGCTAATGCTCAGGTGAATTTACTAGTCTGGACACTGTGTCATACACACTGCGTGGTCAGGGTGGACTTTGACTTATATTTGACACCTTGGACTGGGTGGGATGAAGTCTAGTCTGTCTGCTTGCCTCTAGCTGACTCAGAGAATCCTAAGTCCTCTTTTTTAACAAATTCATATGTGTGAAACAAGATTTAATGGAAAGCCAGCTTTTTGTGCAGGCAGAACACAAAGTGAATTTTTACTTTCAGTTTATAAACAAGCCACATCAGTAGGGACTGTGTATGAGCAGAAGGAAGATGATCCTTTACCCCTAAGACTGTTTCGAACATCCAGGTGAAGTCTACTTCAAACTTGTGACAGAATTCACTTCAAATGGCTTTTGACATCAAGTCATTGAAACTCATGAGGTACAGTAATGTGAGTCCTGGAGTGGACAGGGGTGGACTCCTGCTCTGTTTCTGTGCAGTGAGGTTCAGATACTAATGAGTCAGTTGGCTTTAAAATTTCTTCCTATTAGGACAAAATTTGCATGGGACTTTGGATATTTGGGGCACTCTTACAGACTTAACATGGGAATAGTGGTTTCAGTCCTCACTACCCACAGATGTTTAATGCAAAATTGCTTTTCCTTTGTGCCTATGCAGCTACTCTCTCCTGCAGAGAGTGTCAGGCCCTGCTCTGCTGGTTAAAGAACATTTTGCTGCCTCTGCTATTTGCTCCTTTCAGCAGCTATTGTGGATTGAACTCTCAGCTCCTTTCACAGAGAAGTAGTGATGCCAGAGTACATGGTTCCCAGGGTGGCATGGATGAGAGCAGCAGGTTTCTTTCTTATGCCCTGAGTTTGGCTAACATGCCCTTATTCCAGTAACAGTTATTTTTGATGCATCCAGCACAATGAAGAAAGTGAGTAACTTGAGAAATGACAGTGAAATCAAGAGAAATGAGAGTCAGGAAAATGATCCTGAAAAATCAGGATAGCTCTATTGCCAAAAGAGATTTGAACCCAATAGCTGTACCCATTAGCGGTTTAATCTGCCCCAAAGACGAACAGTTCTGGGCATAAAGGGCTCCAAGTTTCAATTTTAAGAATGAATTTAGGGCATTGGTGACAGCAGCTTGGAAATAGTCTAACATTTAGAATTTGTTTTTGAAGTCACAGTAAGAAGTTCCATATTTTTACTTCTGATTTGGTGCCTTGCAGCAGCACATCCATTTTGTGCTATTAATGAGTTGATGGCTTGAAAACTTACTCTCAGTTGCAGTGCAGCCTTTGATTTCACAAAACTCCTCCAAATGCCTCCAGCTAATTGTGTTTTCAGTAATAAATTGTTGAAGAAATCTTGGCTTAGCTGAATTTACTTCAATTTTATTTAATTAATGTGTTTAAAACCACTATCCTGAACAGCTTAGGCTACTGGATTGCTTATGTTATTTGTGGAACACTGCAGACAGGACTGACCCAGAATTTACAACCTTCTTTCACACCATCTATCACATTGCAATGCCGTCATTTAAAATAATGGCATCTTTTCGCCTTCATGCAAAATGATTTTTGCAGCTGTGAAGACTCTGACTAATAGGGACTTTTTTATCATATAAAAAGCAGAACTTAACATCGGTGGCATGTTTGCAAGCTTGACTGATTTACACAGGCCAGCCTTTATTACAGGTGGATTACAAAGCTCGAGAGCCGTCTCTCCCTTTTTCAGTCACAGGCATCTTTAAGGTGATTTTCACCAATATTACCTGTTCACTGTATTCACATGTTCTGCTTTGCCTTATGTTTAGACTCTTGGAATTTACCCATTCTTTTTTCTGTTATTGGAAAACCTGATGCCATCACAGCCAATCTTTTCTGTCTTCCCCAGCCTATTTACTCAGCCCTTCCGCACCAAGTAACTCTGGTAAGGTCTAAAACAGTGGTTCAGTTTTTACAATCAATTGTATATGGTCTGTAATTCTCCACTAGAGCTGCAAGGCACAGAGATGTCATAACATGGAATTCACAGATTAGTGTTATCTGATAATGTATGTGATCTGCTGGACAACGTGGCATCACACTTCAGAGACATGAAATTTGCTTGCTAAAAGTAAAAAAGCCTTTGGTCCGAGGCGTGGAGCTGTTATTTATAGCTTAATTTTAAACAGGGAAGCACTGTTGTCAGTTTTCTGAATTACCAAGAGTTGCAGAAATCTTAGCAAAACAGTCTTTCTAATACTATCCAGATGTTTGATATTAAACAAACATCTGTTTTGAATAGAAGATATTTCACTCCCCTCTGCACCTCCTTTTTAACATGCCAGAGGACGGCTGGAAAGAACTGTCACAGCTACAGTTTTATTTAGTTCTCTGAACACTGCTGTCCATAGTGTCAAAAACGCACCAAAAAATAACCCTTGGAAAGGTTAATAGTGGCCTTTCCAGTGTCATATTCTACACTTTATGTGTTGTGGTAATTATTATCATTACAGCTGTAAGGATGTCTAGTTATCTTTCTTAATCACATACTATAAAAAGTGCTTCTGAACACATATCTATTATTTAATCAAAATTTCACAGTTATTGGCATTTATGCTCTGGAAGGGCTGTGTTTATTTTCTGTTTGCAAAGGGGAACAGTACCTCCCAGAAGAAAGGGAGACCTCCATCCATGCCCACTTTAATCACTGTCATATCATGTGACAATCTGTACTATTAATATCAGAGACTGCTAATACATGTTATTATGTCCTGTTGCCTTGTACTTTTTGCACCCTAGGAAAGCACTTTCATTAACAGACTGAAAAAAAATAGTGTGAGAACTGAACTGTCTTCCCAAGGCAGAGCCAAGTACAAGAGCTCTCCTGCCTGGAACAGCTTTAGATGGTTTCAGGAATGCCTGTATCTAACAAGGTCAGTCATAACACCTCACATGGCATCTATTCTTCCACCACTGCATTTTTTCTCTGGCCTTCTGCAATAGGGCACTAAACCAGTTCTCCAGTTCCTGTGTCAGAGCCCAGCACTGAGTCTGGCTACAGGACTCAGTTACTACTGGTATCTCTATATCTCTCTTTTAGATCACTCCCAAAGATTGCCTCTTGCAAGACCATCTACACTGCCAGTTTGGCATTGGCAAAAAAGATCTGGGAGGCCATAATTCTCCTGCATCATTCACACTACCCCAAATGTCATCTCAGATTTCAGAAGAACATCATGCCCAATTATACCTGCTGTGCCATTGATGCCCCATTGATGGGGCACAGCTTCACATGATGTCCCCCTACAAGACCTTCCTGGTTTTCAGCCTAATTTCATGGGTCACCATTCACACTCCTTGCTCTCATTTCTCACTCTCCAGGATCTTGGCATGCATGTCAGCCCTGGTAGATGTGTGTGCATAAGGCTTCTGTCTTCTGCAATATCTCTGTTCCTTGAGATATGCAGATACCCTCCTCCCACTCAATGACACTGACATCCGTGGGTCAGACCAACTACGCACATCATCACCAGCAGTGTGTGCCTCCTGCTGATACCCTGTATCCAGCATGATCTCAGCAACCACAGTGCCCACAAGGAGTTAGCTGCATTATCAGCTCCCTCATAGTGTCCTTTGAATGCTCTCAGTTGGTTCAAGGACTTTTCATGATACCTAGAAGATCAGCTTGACACCACTGTAGAAAATGTCATGATAGTCATTGTACGGTTCTGAGAAGCAGACAGTTCTTCCAGCTGAAGTGCCTTCAGCCTGTCTGGACATGGTTCCTAATGGAAACAGTGCAGGTTATATAGCTGTGCTATATAGCTGTGCATGAACTTCAACTCAAGGATCAATGTGTCCTTGAGTTCCATGCCCATAGACCTAAGGTCATAGTCCATGAAGTGAGATCTCATTACGCTAGGTGCTGTACAAAAATGAGAGAAAGGTTGCTTCAGTCTGAACAAGTAGGAAACATGTACAGAGAGTGCTAGAAGGGATGCAGTAATACCAAGAGACTGTTCTTAGGTGTCTGAGAGCTCCTATGAATACCCCCTAATACATGTCACAATACGTCCTCCCCTCCAAAAAAAAACCAAAACCCTACCCCACTACCCACTACTTTGTTGCTGCTTTTCTGTTGCCAAATGCAAACAGCAAAAGAGAGAGGTTGCTGTCAAGGAGTGAACCCTGAAGTCTAGTCCACACTTCCTCAAAGAACCACTGCCTTAGAACAAAACTGAAAAAAGATAAAACATTGATATATAGAGCATCCATTGTTATTTGCATCTCCTCATATTAGGCACAGGTCTGACATATATCGAAAACACCATGCTTACTAAGCCTGTTGGGAAACCTCCTCCCTATTGATATGCAAATGTATCTAGATGTCCTTGCAGGAAACTTCCTTGGGCTAGTCGCTCAAAGAGACCAGATAGGACATATTCTGGCCTGGCCTCCAAGGCAATTTAGACACAAAGGCCAGTCTGTTAAATGCATGGATCCATGGGACCCAGGTCCAGAGACCTGCTTTTTCAGGGTTACACAAAGCGGTGTAAACCATGTGCCTGTGCAGTGGGCTCAACATGTCCGGCTGAAGGACCACTTTCACACTGGTCTTTGCATATGGGTGTTGTGAACCACATCTTAGGACAGCGCTGGCATGCGAGTCATGCTATCCATTTCCTGGACATGAGAGGCCTGGAGATTTCACAGAGAGATGCTGTGCATAGCCTAGGGGTTGCTGGACCAGGACATAGGACATGCTGATTTGGCCATTCTTCATAGCCACTTTACTGCCAGAGACTGGTTGAGCTTTGAAGCAGAATCTGAGGATAGAAACATCTTCATTCTGTATATTACATTTCCATGGTAAACTTTAACCATTATCAGCAACAAGGAATTGATAGGATTGTTTTATTCTTTAGCCTTTAATCTGAACAATTTCATCTAAGTAAGTCCTCAATTATTATCGTGAACTCACATAATTGTGCCTATGGTAGAATATGTTGACTTAGACACGATACATGTTTGTCTGGTAGGAATAGCATGAAATTCCTGATTTTCTGATTCAATTGTGTATAGTTTATTTACAAACAACCCAAGGTCAAGAATTACTTCTGACTGCGGGAGATTTTTTTTCTATTAGGACTCATAGAAATGCATATGTTAGTGACCTAATTAGTGTGTTTAAAAAAAAACAACAGCAAAGAAATATACTTTCTAATGAGAAACCCAGTCGTGGTGTATGTGACACATCAGTGCTACTATCAATTCCATTTTGCTTAATATATCTCACCATGTGATTATTCTTAATTTGAAAATAGCCATCCAGTACATTTTTCTATAATGAAAATGCACTTGCGTCTTGTAGATATGCTAATAAATTTAACACAAAGGTGCAGCCATTGATTATTCAACAACAAGATGAGCATATCTGCTGTAAGATATATTTCTAAAGGTAGTCTTTAATAGCCATTTCATAGCAGCTAGGCTTTGCACTAATATGCTTGTCTAATGTCCCATTAAGATTCTTATATCTCATATTAGTGATAAATCATGGGTGGAAATTTGTATTTTATATTCCTAAAGCATCAAAATAAAGTGTGACTTCATCTGTGCAGGACTAGAAACGACTAGTGCCGGTTACAGGAAACACTTGTGCAGACATCTCAGGAGAGGCTCTGTCTTTTGCCATAAACCTTTAGCAGAAGTGTCCAGTTTTTATGGCATGTGGTAAAAGGATGTGAGTACTGTTCAACTCTAGCCAAGACAAAAGCATGCTTAACACTAGTTCTAAATTAATGGGCTAGAGTCAGCTTTGAGCAAGGCTGGAATAGTGTCGAAACCCTCCTGAAAACACGCAGATGCTGATGCATTTAGGGAGCCTTGGCTCTTCTGTGAGCTGGGAACAGCGCATAGCAATCTGGCATCTGCATCTAAACCAGCTGTTCTCAACATAGGGCACTTCATCCTCTGGTACAGAAGATAAGGCTGCATCAGGAAACTTTGCGGAAGATACTTTATTGATATGTTTTGAGTACTAGATATTTCATTATATCCAGTGCAGTTGTGGAGCCTTGTATTTTTAACCTCTTGATGTTGTTGTCCATTCCTTGTCATGTGGAATGTTTTAGAGGTAGGTTAGGTGAGATGTTCCTATTCACCAGATACACTACAGCCAGAGATTCTCCTGTGGAGAAGTATTTGGGAGTACTGGTGGATGAAAAGCTGGACATGAGCCAACAATGTGCGCTTGCAGCCCAGAAGGCCAACCATATCCTGGGCTGCATCAAAAGCAGCGTGGCCAGCAGGTCGAGGAATGGGATTCTGCCCCTCTGCTCCGCTCTGGTGAGACCCCACCTGGAGTCCTGCATCCAGCTCTGGAGCCCTCAGCACAGCAAAGACATGGACCTGTTGGAGCGGGTCCAGAGGAGGCCACGAAAATGGTCAGAGGGCTGGAGCACCTCTCGTGTGAGGAAAGGCTGAGAGAGTTGGGGCTGTTCAGCCTGGAGAAGAAAGGGCTGCAGTGAGAATTTATTGTGGCCTTGCAGTGCTTAAAGAAAGCTTATAAGAAAGATAAGGACAGGCTTTTCAGCAAGGCTTGTTGTGACAAGACAAGGGGTAATGGTTTTAAACTAAAAGAGGTTACATTTAGACTGGCTATAAGGAAGAAATTTTTTACATAGAGAGTCGTGAAACACTGGCACAGGTTGCCCAGACAGGTGGTCGATGCCCCATCCCTGACATTATGCAATGTCAGGTTGGACGGGGCTCTGAGCAACCTGATCTGGTTGAAGATGTCCCTGCTCACTGCAGGGGGGCTGGACTAGATGACTTTTAAATGTCCCCTCCAACCCAAACCATGGTATGATTCTATGATTTGGAGCATGTATAGAAAAAAAGATTCAGAAACACAAAAAAATAAGAAAGGAAGAATGAAAGCAGGTTTTGCATGACATGCCCTGGGAATCTAAGAAAGTGGTTCATACTTCATCCGGAAATTGTGTTCTGAACTTGAGTTTTCCTTCATGTGTTTATAGCATTCAAATATAATTGCATTCGTATTTGTAAAGTAACTAAAGAATGAAAACATGGCACTTTCCTGCCACAATTGACTTCCTTCAGGTTTTCCAGAATAGTTTCCTGGACAAATACTCAAGTCCCAGCATCCTTTTCCAAAGCCAGTCTGTTAGCAACAGCTCCTGAGTTTTAAGGCAAAAAAGCCGGGAGGGATTGAGTGGCACAAGGGTCTGAATGCTGCAACATGAGCACCTCATTCAGCTCCCTCTGGCTCTTATCTTGGCATTTCCCTGTCTTCTCCACAAATCCACTGGGAAAGCAGTGTTGCAGGGTTGCAGAATGAAGGATCAAACAGGAATATATCTTACTGAATAGAAATCACTTATTCTTGGGACAAAATTTGTGTTTGCTCACTTCTAATTTTGGTGGAAAGCACTTCTAAAAACTGTGTTGCCCATGTGAATACTCAATTTAGTGGCCAAAGAGGGATTTAATGGATGACAGCTGTGATATTCTTGATGGTTACAAGGCCACCTTATGCTGCAACAAAGGCAGTGGTGTAAACACCCTAGTTAATGGAGAGTACAACGCATTAGTAATCAGAATCAGCACAGCAACATCTGGGATTCAGAATAACCAAGTTCCTACAAACACCACTGTTTTCAGAGAGGCCAGATGTGGTTCCCCAGCCAGCCACATGCACTTCTAGCTTGTCTAAAATGTGAAAGGAGATCATCGGTAGCCAATTCCAAATGGGCACGCTGCCCCTCTTTCTGATTAGAAAAAGGGAGAAATAAGAAAGCTGGAGGACATTTTTTCCCCCCTCTGTTTCAATGATCTGGGAGGTAAAAAGAAAAGCCACTTGATAGATCCATGCCATCGGTTTCCTCCATTGTTCCCCCAGCCAGTCTTGGCACAACAGAAAGCACTCAGCCCTCTGATTGCTTTGCATACTTCTCTCAAGCCTGCCTCTTTCCTGCTCTTCTCCCAGTGTTTCAAGCTATGCTTCCCAACTGTCAACATTTAAAATTCTTAATGATGCGACCTGAGGTTACTATGGCAACTAATGTCATTGCCTAGGTAGTGGTGATCATAAAATGTGCATTGCCATTGAAATTTAAAATTATTTTCCTTAGACCTGCGAAGGCCATGCAGAGGGTTGCACTCTACCTCATTCAATCCCCTAAAAACACCCACCACAACCCTAGCAGGCATCACAGAGAAAGTTATTACAGTCTTTTGGAACATGGATTTGTACCTCATTAATGTATAGAATTAAATTTTTGGCTCTGGAAAAGGTAATATTTCAGATATTTATTTAGTGTGATCAATGTACTTCTGAGCAGCATAAATTTTTTCCTGTCTTGATGTAACCATAAACTCTGGCTATTTTCAGTGCAGCTCAGGTGTATTTACTTTCAAAAGCAAATGATCCTCTATTGAGATAAAGATACAGATTTGTTCTCTACATTAATCACTAGGAGAGCCCCGAATTCTAAAGGTCCCCGTCAGATTTTCCTCAGGGAAACAGCCTAATAAACTTCTGGCATCTTTTGGAGCAACAGTTAAAAATCAGCATTTTTGATGATGATTTCTAGCTTGCAACTCAGTTACCAAAGTGTGCTGATACCCTTGTGATGGGCACAGCATTTAAAGTTGGATACACAGGGATTAAACTTCCTATGTTAGTTACGTTTCAATCTAATTCATAATTTAATAAATCAATAGATTTCAATAGCAGGGATTCTAAAATAAGCTTTAACCCACAGAGACTATAAGTAAAACAGCAGGGAAAGCACAGTGGCCTTTTTCTTCTTCCTAAGGGGATTTCTTTGTGGCTCACATCTTGGCAACAACAAAGATTCTGCAATCACTGTTTGATAAAGGAAAGCAGATCTGAACCAGCCAACTTTTTGAGCCCTGGGTTCGCTCTGCTATCTGAGCAGAAACAAACCTAGTTGCAAATTAGGGTACAGCACCGGAAGCAGCAGGCCCCCAGTTGCAACCAGGGAAGCTATATAATCCCCTTCTTGTACGTATCAAGCTTCATTAGAAAACTAATTGCCTGGAGGTTTTGCCCATGATTCTTTTACTGGAAAGCATTCTAGAGCTGGTAGCTAGAAGTCACTCTAAGCAATTTTTCTCATATTCTCTAGATATACTTTTTTTTTCATCATTGCCAGTTTCACGTCTAGACTTTCTTGATGTAGTGAGGAGGATGGCTTTATATATAAAGCCAGAATGGATATTTCTTTTACATCTAATGCTGTTGAGATTTTCAGTCTTTTTCTCTGTCCGTGGCTCGTTTATATGCAAGCTAAAAATACAGGGCTGGTTATAGAAAATCAGCTGTTACTAGGAAGAGATAGACACAGAGGTTGGTGAAAGAAACAGGTGCAAGGATTTTGTGCCACCGTGTAGATATGTCTGATTTTTCAATAGCTGGAAAGTATACTATTATAATTTACAGATTATTATAGAACGTCTTGTAAAAATTTTTCTTGTTGCTGGAAATAACACAAACTCTCTTTGTAAGAATTTTATATTGTCATTGTTTTCCCCCATATCTGAGTGATTTGCAAACAACATGCAACACAATAATGGCTCTACACAGAATTACAAAATGGTAGGGGGTGGAAGGGACCTCTGGGGATCATCTAGTGCAACCCCCCTGCCGAAGCAGGGTCACCTACAGCAGACTGCATAGGACCTTGTCCAGGTGGGTCTTGAATATCTCCAGAGAAGGAGAATCCACAACCTCTGGGCAACCTGTTCCAGTGTTCTGTCACCCTCCAAGTAAAGAAGTTCTTCCTCATGTTCAGATGGAACTTCATATGCTTCAGTTTGTGCCTGTTGTCCTGTCTCTGGGCACCACTGAAAAGAATCTGGCCCCATCCTCTTGACACCCACCCTTCAGACATTTATAGGCATTTATAAGGTCCCCTCTCAGCCTTCTCTTCTTCAGGCTGAACAAGCCCAGCTCCCTCAGCCTTTCCTCGTAGGAGAGATGCTCCAGTCCCCTCATCATCTTTGTAGCCCTCCTCTGGACTCTCTCCAGAAGTTCCTTGTCTTTCTTGAACTGCGGAGCCCAGAACTGGACAGAGTACTCCAGATGGGGCCTCACTAGGGCAGAGTAGAGGGGGAGGAGAACCTCCCTTGACCTGCTGGTCACACTCTTCTTAATGCACCCCAGGATACCATTGGCCCTCTTGGCAGCCAGGGCACACTGCTGGCTCCTGGTCAACTTGTCATCCACCAGGACACCCAGGACCCTCTCCACAGAGCCGCTCTCCAGCAGGTCCGCCCCCAGTCTGTACTGGTGCATGGGGTTGTTCCTCCCCAGGTGCAGGACCCTGCACTTGCCCTTGTTGAACTTCATCAGGTTCCTCTGCACCCAACTCTCCAGCCTGTCCAGATCTCGATGAACGGCAGGGCAGCCTTCTGGTTTATTAGCCACTCCTCCCAGTTTGGTGTCACCAGCAAACTCGCTGAGGGTATACTCTGTCCCTTCATCCAGGTCATCGATGAAGAAGTTGAACAAGACTGGGCTGAGTACTGACTCCTGGGCAACCCCACTAGTTACAGGCCTCCAACTAGACTCAGCGCCGCTGATGACCACTCTTTGAGTTCTTCCATTCAGCCAGTTCTCAATCCACCTCACTGACCACTCATCCAGCCCACACTTCCTGAGCTTCCCTAGGAGGATATTATGGGAGACTGTGTCAAAAGCCTTGCTGAAGTCAACATAAATAATATCCACGGCTCTCCCCTCACCTACCCAGCCAGTCATGCCATCATAGAAGACTATCAGGTTGGTCAAGCCTAATTTCGCCTCGGTGAATCCCCGTTGACTATTCCTGATAACCTTCTTTTCCTCTGCTTGCTTAATGATGACATCCAGAATGAGCTGTTCCATCACCTTCCCAGTGATGGAGGTGAGGCCTGTAGTTTCCTGGGTCCTCCTTCTTGCCCTTTTCAAAGACTGGAGTTTCCTCCAGTCCTCAGGTACTTCCCATATTCTCCAGGACCTTTCAAAGATGATGGAGGCTCCTCTTGCAGGCTCCATCAAGTCTCTGGCTGCAGGTCTGTGAACAGATGAAAGTTTCAGTGCTAGGAAGACGCTCCTTGGCCAAGCAAAATTTTCAAACCTTTCTGAAAGGTGATGAGGTTATGGATTTTTCCATTCTTTATTTTGTTCCCTAGCCAGATTCTCATGCCTATGAGCATTTTCTCTTCTGCTGCCACAGATTTTGCCTTGCTAGAGTTATAGACAATAATTACGTCTTTAATTAATCTTGGTAATTTGACCCACTGTTGGGTCATTTATTGTGGTGGACTTTATTTATGATTTTTGTTTGTTTGTTTGTTTCCTCTGGTCTGAATATCAAAATACAAAATTACTATGATAGTTCAAGTTCTTTTGCAGGCTGCCTTAGCTAGCTCAAGACAGCAGCTAGCAGAAGTCTTATGAGTGTTTAGTAGAAGATTAGTGATCAGCAGGTTTCACGTGAGCTGATAATTAAGCATCTGCCCTGTACCTAAGAAGCTGTTGAAGTTCAGCTGCTGCTACCTCCATAATGTTGTACCTCTTCATTTACTGAAGGGCAGTGAAGAAAAATAAGCTCTGAAAGACTCAGTGTATGAGGTTTTTTTTCTTTCCCTTTCAGTCTTTTCAGTCCCAAAGCCCAAGATGATGTATCAAACATTCCCTGAGGTAGAGAATCAGCTTGAATAGAAAGAGAATGTATATCCATTCATTTTGAGTGTGAGCTCTCCAGTTCTTTCATATTAGGCATCCATAATGCCTGAAGACAATAAACACAATTGCAGGAGTCCATGTAGTATCAAAGCGAGAGGCAAAGTTATTTACAGCATGTCAAGGTCTTTCTGTGACAGTGTAAGAACACTTCGATAGTAATAATATAGCACTTAGAAGTAATGATGTACTTATAAGTATAGATGAAACACCTTTAATTTATTTGATAAAGTGAAAACTGAAGAGGGCAGCTTCATAGAAGCGTACACCTCTGGTCCTCACTTACACTGAGTGTTTACTCTAAGAGTGTGTGAACCCCTGCAGAAGCTTTTTCATTAACAAAAGAACTTTATAAATGCAGAAAATACTGAGATATAAAAGATTTTTTTTCCAAATAGGGAAAACCTGTTTGTGGGCAAATACAATATGCATGTTATCTGTGGGCGAAGTTTCTAGCATCCAGAGGTCAGCTCTCACCTTCCGGCACAAAGGCTGAGGCTTGTCTTAGAAAAATGTCTCACGGTTTCTGTCCTTTAAGAGACAGTCAGAATATGAAGCTTTTAGGTTGGCATTATTATGGGTCTCCTTGAATACTGAGATTAAAAGTCACCACAGTGTAGGGAGCAGATATCCAGACCAGGCCAGTCTGCCTTGCTTTCTGAGAAATCCCTTGAATATAGGAATAGAATTTGTCACAATTACTCTGTTGTGCCTGGGACTTTAGACTGCAAACATGTACTGCTTCCACCTCCAGGCTCTAACTCGGCCATATGTTTTGGATCCCATTCAGGGATCCTCCTCTCTTGCAAGACTGTCTCTACATAAGTGCTTTTCTCTAAATTGCTAGGTCTTCTCCAGGTAGAGTGGCTCTGATTTTAATGGAAAGCCATTTTGTAAGCAGAAGTAACAGGGACATATTTTCAATTCTATGACATCATACAATGGGGGAAAAAACCCTCTTCAATTACTCTCTCAAAGTCAAAATTGAACTCAAATGTCTCATTACATTTCTACCATGCCAAATACACAAGAGAAGGCCTGGTGGAAAGCTCCTGTTAATAGAAACAGACCACATACATTTGCAGAGTCCATGAAGATATCTCCAAGAACAACGGTATTAAAAGTGGGGTGAGAGAGAATGGAACTGGCTGTTGACTTGGAAGCCCTGATGAGATCTGTAGGGGATGGTAATTGGCAGGGTTTGAGCTCTCAGCCATATGCTAAACCAGTTCATTTTGTTCTGGAGGCCCTGTTTATAGTCTCTGGGGTTTCTGTCCAGGAATTGGCCATTGCGGCAGAAAAACTGTAAAATAAATGTAATTGTCTGGCCACCCAACATAGAGGGGAAGAATGTAGGTGAGGATGGAGGCCAGGGAATGGCTGGAAGGATCTAAGAGTGTATAAAAGTCTGAAGTACATGTATGTAGTATTAATCCATTTAATATGGGAAAGAAGAAGAGGAAAGGGTATGACTGTTACATAATATTAGGTCAGCTTTAAATGTGTTGTTTTCCATTCAGAAAACAAAAACAAAAGCCTGAGCCTTTGATAGCCCAATCTGGAGTTGTAGATATCAAATGCTCCCTCACAGCAGTCATTTCTGTGAAGCAAAATAAAGACTGAAATACACTTGCAAAAAAAGGAAGCTTAACTTCATAATTAGTATGAAGAGAAAGGCCTGCTTTGGGTCATTAATCAACAGAACTAAAGGATACATTTAATCAAGACATACTTAGAACAGTTAGTGCAGTTCCAACTTGTGTATTGTACAGTGTTGCTTCAAAGGGAGACCATTTAAAGATGCAACATGTTCTTTCTAGGGTGATTATTCCAAACCGATCTAATCTGCTGCACGAGTCAACCTTACAAAACAGGAAAACTGTTGAGAAATCTGTAAACCGCAATGTTTTTTTTCATGCACCTAACTTATTCAGACCAAATCAAAGCATGCAATCTGCTGATAACTGCATTTCACTCGCTGCACTTCCTTAGAAGCCTGGTAATTTCCACAATGTTTCTCTTTTCCATTTTTTTACAAAACAGTAACATCTAATCCTGGTAGCTGCAATAAAAACCTTACAAATATAACTCAATACAAACCTCTCTCTCTATACTTTCACATGTCCACGGCAAAGCTCAGAAGTGAGTCGAAGCACAGCTAGAAAGAGTGTAAGTTTGACGAAAGGCTAATTTCTCCCTTATCCGAATCACTTTTGTATTTAATCCAAATTTGTTCCAGTTAAACTCACGCTGATAAAGTCATACTGATGTTTTCCTTTTCCTTCCCCTTTCTCACACATCCCACATCCTCCCTTACACATCGTCTCTGAACAAGGAGACAGGCAGCTATATACTGTGTATACTTCTATAGACAATTTTCTCAAGGTTAGCTAGGAAATTTTAGGAAGAGATTTGGAATACAGAAATTTCTTTCCTGGATAACTACTGCCCAATGCAATGCTGCAAGATTTCAGTCCTCACCCACCGATGTGCAATCACACTGCGGGACTTGGCTGGCCTATTGCTCACTGAGGTGAGGAAGGGAAGCAGGCTGCTAACAAAGTGAAGGACAGGTCTCAGTGTGGCAGCGCTTCGTAGAGCTGAAATGCCTAGTTATCTGCACACCTCCAGCTATGGCCTGGCCTTCTATCCACCACAGGTATGCTCCTGGCCAGCATACCTGTGGTGGATAGATTTCCTGAAGGAAAGTTTGTGGCTATTGCTATGCCCCTTCCTCCTGCCTTCTTCCCTCCTTCCCACTACCCCAAACATGCACATATGGGAGAGTGGGTGAGCACCACCCTGCCAGTACTACAAGGCATGGCCATGCCAACCCACACGTATTTTGGGACACTTGGAACAGCATTATTTCCATCTTTTTTCCCAATCCAGCTTAGGCTTGTTGCAGTGCATTGGACTGTGGGTTTCCCTAAATTACAGGGGGCAGATGGATGTCTGGTTTCAGAGAACAGGACAAACTCCCTTCCTTGCCTCTCTGTGCGCCTCCTGCTAAGGTCAGACCAACATAGCACTGTGATGGAGGAAGAACAGAAAGAGGCAGCGAGGAGTGAGACAGGATCTGAAAGGGACAAAGCCAGTATGCTAAAGGAGGCAGGATAAGAAGACTATACCCAAAATCCCTAGCCTCCTGGTGCTTTCCTTCAACATGTTTTCAAACTACCCACGGATTTTTCTCACACTGTGTGCTTGGCTCATTCCTTTTTGTTAATATCATGTCCCCTCTTGACTGCCCCAGTCTCCCAGATGCCCTGTCTGACTTTTTTCTGCTGCTAATTGGTATGGAGAAGAGGTATCCACTGCCCCATATTTTCTACTAAAGCTTAAGACAACTAAAGAACTTATTCCCTGGTGAAAAATTTCACACATACAGCCATGCTAAAAACATGAGTTCTAACCAGTTTTGTCTAGGGCAAATGTGTCTGTTCATTAAATTAGAAATACTAAACAGCATTCCTGATTATTCCACAATTCTCTCTCAAATCCCTCTTTCACATCCTGCTTCTATATTTATTTCCTTCCTTTTCTAGCCCAATAAGCACAAGATCTCAGTAGACACTTTTAATACTCCTTGAAGTCCCAAAGTTGGTAGTAACATTTAATTTCAAATTCTTTGATTGAGTCAGCTAGGTCAGTACAAGTCATATGGACCATCGCCCACATGCACATGAACATGCTGACTCAGTGGCAGAAGGTTGCACCTCGCAACACGACTCCATTGTTATTTTAATTTTCTCATTCCACAAGTGCTCTCCCACCATTTCCCTCCCACTGCAAGAAGCTTTGCTACGAAATGAGCATAAGTAACAGCGCCCAGGGCTGCTATACAAAGGAAAAGAAAAGCTGGGGGAAATTGCTACAACCTCTCATGTCTGCGGCAACTTTATTATGCCACTTGACACAGCTTGAAGGAAAACTAGAGATTTCACAAAAGGCAACGTTTAAAAATAACTTATTTTTTGTCAATTAAATCTAAGTGTTTTAAAAAACCTCATCACTGACAAGGTTTGTTTGTTTTTCTTTTCTTATTCCCCCTCCCACCCCCCTTAAAGCGAACTGTGAACAACGTGCTTTATTTTACGCCATATACATTTCATGCACTCTAGTTCAGAAACATGAAACATAGAACACGACTTGGTCTAACCATGTCTAAAATTGTCTGATTACTCTGAAAAGAAGACAGCTGCAGTATTATGAAACACTTTTGAGTGGGGCAATCTGAGGGACTAGAATAGGATCAGCTATAATTCCAGAAGTTCCTTCTAGCCAAGTAACTCTAATGCAAATGACACCCTATACCAAATACTCTCCTTGGTATGACTTTCAGTGCCTTTCTCCCTTTGCCTTCCAAGCTGACAGAGCTCTGCTCAGCCAAATGTCTCATAAGCTGAACTTGTTAATCATTCAAGCCTCTTCAAAACTAATGCACTGAACAAGCAAAACAGTATTAAAGCTGCAAATATAAAGAATCTGAACTCCTGGGATTGCCTAATCCTGAACCAGCATATTTTTTTTCCACTTACTCCAAATAATCATCAGCCAGATCACAGAACCAGATTGTCTCCTGCTTCACACCACATGAAGGCCAGAAAATTGTATTCATATTTTGGTTGCTGTCTTGAAAGAATCTGCTACTAATACTTCACCTTTTATTCTTCAGAATGTCTGTGCACACAGCCACAGTGCACAGAGATACCCGAGGAGGTAATTTGGAAACTTAGAAAAAGCCTTCGGATTCATGATCCTAAACGGTCTAGAAAGCCCAACACACAAATACAGAAGAAGTGAATAGAGTAGGAGTTGCCAGGTCAGTCCAGGATCCCGAGGGTCCCTTTCTAGAAGAAGGGACCCAGGGCCTGTGGGTCCCAAACAAGTTTGATTCACAAATAGCATTTCCACTAAAGATAGTTGGAAAGTCCTTCTCCAAACATGATGGGAGAGGATACTAAGGAAATGACTCTCCACGCTCCTAGCAGTTTAAGACGTCCTCTTGGTGGGGTTCTAGGAATATCAGATAACATAAAACAAGTAGGCAATTACTAGAAATCAAGTTCATGCATGATTCTGATACCCTAGATTTGCAAAGTGAAGTGGTGGCCTTTGTCTACTGTGAGCTAAATGGTGGAGATTGACAACGGGCAGGAAGGGATTGTTGCTGATTGCAGAACCTAAAGAATGAACTTCCTGATTTTCATATTTTAAAAACTTGAATTCAGCATTAACAGGGAATTTCCACACATGCTGATGTTTTCTTTTTAGAACCACAGTGGTTTTTTTAGTTACATTGTGATATATGCATGATCTTAACTTTGCTTTAACAAAGCTTTTTTTTTCTGAGGATGTAAGATCATTATCACTCCTATTACATGCTGTGTAAATTATCTGATATGTCTATGTGTGTATGTCATTCAGTATATTCAAAAAATAAAATTTTTATGGCGTGCTGCAGGCTTGAATGAAAATAGATTTGTCATCTCTTTTTGCAACAGAACACTTTGAGAATATTTTTTTCATGCAATATATTATTCCCTTTAAATAAGAGACCAAAGCAGAGTTGTTAGTTTATACAAAGCTTTTCTATAGTGATGACCTTTTCTGACCCTCTGTGAAAGTTAAGCATTCACTAACAACCAATAGAGATGATATCTAAAAATAAACATCTGTGTACAAAGAATTTTAGCCCTGGGTACACGTTTGGGTAAAAAAAGGACATTTTTCAAGCGACACTTCATGACAGCCTAAGAGGAATCCACTACAGATGAAAATGACAGATTTGTGTTGTTGTAAGGCTCCATTCATTGTTTACAATAAATGGGTTATTCATCACAAATGACAATGAGGTCATTTAGTTTATTTGAGAAGGTGGGAAACCTAGCACCAGAAAGACTTGAATTGTTGTTCCCAGCTCTGCTTCTGGCCTTGAGGGTGAATTGGGGCAAACCATTTTGTTCTGTGGTGCCTCTGTTTCTCCATCTATATAGCTGTGAGATGGATACCGATCCTTTGTAAAGCGTTCAGAGATCTGATGAAATGTGCTGTCTAGGAGTCAGGTATTATTATTGCTAATTTTGAAAGGATTAAAATTTGTGTATACAAGTAGTGCCTGTGTTTAGTTGTAGGATTACTGTGGTCCTGTGTGCTAACTGGGTCACTGGGGAAGGGGCTTAGTCTGTCATTTCAGACTGCTTGGTTACCTGGAAAAAATGGCTCCATATTCACATCAAAGGTTTCTTGGGAACAAAAAAGTGCCCATGTCACATCATTAAGTTCAATGTTTCTGAGAGGTGTTGTACTTTTTTAGTGCATGTCTGACCAGTATATCTCTGGCCAACCCACTGGAATTCTTGGATAAATGGAAAAAAATTACCGCAGACTCAGTAAGTGTATCCAAGGAACCCTGAACAAAAGACAGAAATTCTCCCACATCTCTGCAAATCCAAATATTCACAAAGATGAAGCATTTGGGTGTTCTGGGGTTTTTTCTTTCCCTGCCTTGCATAGGAATGGAATGACTGCATCACTGGACAAGGGAAGAGCTACTGATGTCATCTACCTGGATTTCTGTAGGGCCTTTGATATGGTCCCCAACAACGTTCTTACCTCTAAGTTGGAGATACAGATTTGATGGATGGACAATCAGATGGATAAGGAATTGGCTAGATGGCTGAATCCAAAGAGTTACATTCAATAGTTCAACATCCAAATGGAAAACAGTAACAAGTGGTGTCCCTCAAGGGTCCATATTGGGACAAATACTATTTAATATCTTCAGCAATGACAGAGACAGTGGGATTGAATGCAACCTCAGCAGATTTGTGGATGACACCAAGCTAAGTGGTGCAGCTGATTTGCTTGAAGACAGGGATGCAATCGAAAGGAAACTTGACAGGCTTGAGAAGTAGGGTCATGTGAATGAACGTCATGAAGTTCAACAAGGCCAACTGCAATGTCCTGCACCTGGGCCAGAGCAATCGCTAATATCAATACAGACTGGAGCATGATGGAATTGAGACCAGCCTTGCAGGAAAAGACTTGGGGATACAGACATGAGCCGGCAATGTGTGCTTGCAGCCCAGAAGGCCATTCGCATCCCAGGCTGCATCAAAAGAAATGTGGCCAGCAGGTCAAGGGAGGTGATTGTGCCCCTCTGCTCTGCTCTGGTGAGACCCCACCTGGAGTCCTGCGTCCAGCTCTGGAGGCCCCAGCACAGGAAAGACATGGACCTGTTGGAGCGGGTCCAGAGGAGTGCCATGAAAATTGTCAGAGGGCTGGAACACCTTTCCTGTGAGGAAAGGCTGAGAGAGATGGGGCTGTTCAGCCTGGAGAAGAGAGGGCTGTGGGGACACCTTATAGTGACCTTTCAGTACTTAAAGGGGGCTTATAAAAAAGATGGAGAAAAGCTTTTTACCAGTGCTTGTAAAGTCAGTGCCCTGACAAGGGGTAATGGTTTTAAACTAAAAGAGGTTAGATTTAGACTGGCTATAAGGAAGAATTTATTTACGCTGAGGATGGTGAGACTCTGGCACAGTTTCCCAGAGAAGTTGTGGATGCCCCATCATTGGAAGCGTTCAAGGTCAGATTGGATGGGGCTTTGAGGAACATGATCTTGAAAGATGTCCCTATCCATGGCAGGAGGTTTGTACTGGAAGATCTTTAAAGGTCCCTTCCAACCCAAACCATTCTATGACTCTATAGGAAAATCCTGGCAGCAGAGCCCATGTGCTTGTCACAGTGTGACCATGGTTCAGCAAACCTTGTCCTGCAATAGCATGACCAATTTACGGGTGTTTGATTCCAGCTGTTTGCTCCCACCCCAGTGAACCATCTCCTCAGCTGTATACTGACTGAAAAATTAGTGTTTTCAACCCAAACCAGTTCGTTGAGTAGCTGAAGGTGAAAGATGGTGCCAACTCCAACACTGTTACCTAGGAAAGAAGAGCTGTAGACCTGTGCCACTGGATGTGTGAATTGAAATACAAAATAATAAAGAGTAAGAGTAAAAGGCCTCCTTCCATCTCTGTGTGAACTGTCCAGATCAGGATATAGGGCAAATGTTTTGGAGGTGCCTAGACATCTTTAATTGAAAGAAAATGTGTTTTGGAAAATTTATGTGTTTTTTGAGTATTGGCTGTCACTTTTGACAAAGTTTTGCATCTAAACTAATGTTTTCAATTTTTTTTTTTCCTGTCATAGTACTTAGTGTTGGGGGAAAAAAAAATCAAAATTTATTGTCAGTTTGTTAAATCATAGTTGTTCCTTGCTACTTCTGATACAACATTAACTTAATGATAGCTGAAACATTCTACTTCTTATTACTTTCTGTGATGCTTTGTTATATTTTATTTTTTAAGTCACTTAAGGCAGCTGGTATATAATACATACTTATGTATTTGTTTTCTATATCAAAGTGCCTCCATTTTGTGCTGAAACAAAAGTTTGACATTAACTTACTCTCTTGCTGAAAGTGCCCAACTGTTTAATTTCAACGCAAACAGGAGACACATTCAAAACAAAATATAAGCAGATTGTCAGGCAATGTCATTACCATCCAATGAAGGCAGATATTCATCTGGAAAAGACAGTATTTCAAGCTGTACTATGTAGTGGCTAGACTGCATTATTTTTACAGTAAGCTAAACCAAACAAACCATAACATAAATTATGTCAGTATTTTAACAATTGTATCATGTCGTGACAGAATATAGCATAACACAGCTTTGAACTGTATAAATCATATTATGCATTTCTGCTTCTGGCATGTCCTAAAGTAAAACAAAAATAATCTGAAAAGGAAATGAAATATTACAATAGTCTAAGCAGGTATGTTTCAGGATTTTTGGAAACATAAATACACTCAGAATACTTCTTTTCAAAATAACAACAAATTAAAAACACAGGAAATAGAAAATGAAGGTTTCAAATAGCTCTGCAACTGATCCCACTTTTCTCCTACACATGGTAGGGGTGGTAATCATAAAGCCTGAGGTCTGCCTCCCAATGTGCAGGGCAGCACAGATGAGGTTGCCAAAAGCCATTGCAGTTTGCTGTTAGCATATGTCAGCAGTAAACAGCTGTATCCTCCCTTCTCGCAAGGATCCATAACAAGAGAGGTGGCATGCAAGCATCTGATAGACACATGTGCAATGTGCCTGGTGGGTGGCTGGACCTTAAAGACATGAGCAGCAAAAATGGATGAGAAAGAAGAATTTGGCTCTTAACTGGAATGTATCTTATCAGGATTTATGTTTACTGGAGGTGTCTCAGGTAACTGATTTAATCTAATGACAGTGAATGGTAATGACTGCTGCTTATTAGTGTAAATTTGTCTTAATGGGGAGGCATTCAGCAGGTGCCAAGTTACTGCATGGTCAGTTGACTCTGTCAGGTCAAATTAGACTCAAATTATAGGTTCCATAAAAATATGTATTTCCTGGTGCTAAGGCCACCAGAAATGTTTTCTTTTCTTTTTTTTTTTAATTCAAAAGCAAATAAATATATAAACAATCTGCTCAAAGCAGCCTTTGCAATCACAACATCGGCCTTGCTAAGACTGGGGTAACTTTGGTTTACACTTGAGAAGGTCAGCAGGGTGGTGTGAGCGTTCTTGTGGTTTCTGTCATAGCACCATGGCACAAGCTCATTTCCACGCCTACAGTTAATGTGATATCACAACCTTCACTGCTGTTCTAGCTACCACAAATGGGTCCAGAAGGGGATGAAAGTTGGGCATCAGGCAAACAAATCACACTGTCTGGTCTCTGTTGTTTTATATCAGTAACAAACTATGAAGATAGAGCAGCCTAGAAATGCTCTATGGTCTGAGCTCTTCTAATGGTCTTTATGAGCAGGTAGCCAAGTGTGGCACATGTGAGCATTGCCCCGTCCCAGTCCTTTGGCTTCCTTTCCAGTTGTGCTTTACTCCAGTGCACACGCAACAGCAAAACTAGGAACGATTCTTCTGGTTACAAGAACACCTTTGACTCAGTCCCATATGCTGCCATTCTGGACCCACCTCAGTATTGCTTGGGCATGAGAAAGTCAGTAACTGTTCTCAGGTGGTCACATTTATTGTCAGGCACTTTCAAATCAATGAGGAGGCTATTTAAGAGCTCAGGTAAGTAGATAGCTCAACTTTCCTTATAAGATTTTTTTTTTTTTTGGTAGCTGAAGAGCACTCAATATTCTGCAAGTGCTTCATGGTGGACACACTCTTTGGATGACAAAGAATTTTACCCCAAACCGGTTCAAACACACAAAGGGAGTGTCTTCATCCACATCTGAAATTGCTGATCCTTCCCTAATGATTCTGAGACAGGTGTGGTGCAAGCTCAAAGCTGTCAGCAGCTCCACCATCAGTGCTGGTATTTCAACAGCAAGGTAGGTACTAATAGAGCACAAGAGGGTCCCTGGCTTTAATAATTCAGCAATTAGCATTGAAGTAGATTAGAGCTGAGAGAGTCTCTTGTCAAGAGTATGAATGTTATCCTTGACCAGTATTGCAAAGATTCAAGCTATTTCTGCTCGTAGATAATAATCTAAAAAATGTGAAGCTAATAGAGAGTGTGTGTGCAAACTAGGGTGGGGGAGAATTTAAGAGGAAGGAAAGTAATGATGAAGGGATGGAGGAAGAAAGGGAAGTACAATAAACGGCAAACATTTTAAAATTTATTATACTTTTGTGTAAGGAAATAAGCCTTTCCAGACACAGAATAGTTTTAACCCTCATTTGCCAAAGTATACTTCATCAAGAAGTAGAGGAACTTCAATTTAATCTCTTTCAGTATAAATTGAAACACTTATTAGTAAAGGTACCAACATAAATGGCTATTTTACAGTAGCTCTAAAATCTGTGGATCAAATTTTACGCTTACCTACCCCACACAGATTGAGTCCACCTGCTGGGATAAATTCTTCATGAAAAGATACTTGAAGGATAATAAATCCTCTTTCTTCTTCAGTGATGCATTAGGTGTAAGATGACTATAATTTCTGTTTGTAAGGATTCTTGCTCAAAGAAGAATTCCTACTTCCAGAAAGGTATAAACAAAAGTGTAAGAAAAATTAGACCAAGGCATGAAAAAAGACGTAATCATAAAAACATTGTATATTTTTCTATTATTCTGATTGTTCTTGGGAGAGAGAGTGAGAGAGCAAAAGAGAAGCAAACACAACTGCTAGCCCCCAAAACTTACAGGAAATTAATAACAGCATCTGTGGATTTTTTATAACAGTGAAATTTTCCCTGCTGTTCTGAAAATAAGAAAAGAAGAGCATAAAGGGACAGAACATCAGTTGGTATAAATCATCATAGCTCCATTAAAAGGATGAATTTTGTCCCAGTAAGTTTAACAGGAAAAAAATATATTTACATTGATCTAGTGCTGGACAATATTTGGAATGTACATGCAACACACATTTTGATATTTTGTTTTCACTACGATTTCTGCAGTGTGAATTGCTGGGATCTTTGAGGGGCTCAGACATCTTTCCTGTCTGAGCAGACATTCTGAACGATTGGGGTAATGTTTTGCAATCTTTGGTGCCCAGACACCCGGTGAGGGTAATCAAGTGGGAGCTGAGAACCTCGCAGGGTTTTGAAAGCAGTGTTTGTTAATACTCACCTTGTCTGCAACCCTGGTGGCATGAGGGGACAGTGGAAAGGGTATTGTCTTGGAGGCTGGAAGCCAAAATAGGTTTTCAGAGGCTTCGCTATGCTCTGAGAATTCTCTAGTTACCCAAGGCTCCAAGACACTACTCAGGGCTGGTGAGTATAGACCCGCACCAGATAATGTGATGACTTCTTTGACTATAGAAGTTAAAATTCAAGTGCAGGATCAGACAGCAACGGTGGTTGGAGACTGGCCAGGCAGGAGCGATTTAGCAGTAGTGCTCAGCGTACCTGGCTGGAGTCTCTGCCTCCCAGGAGCAGGACTGCGGAGCACCTCTGGGCCAAGGAGCATCAGAAGAAATGCAGAACTTCCACTGAAGCAGGGTCCTCTGCAATGAGGACACCTGGCAGCTCCTCCCTTTTGCCTCTCCCTCCCTTCCCTACACAAATCTGAGAGAAATGGGAACAAAACTGGTGATGGTGAAAAGCAAGAAAGGAGGGAAGACTTCTATAGGGCATTGAGGATGAGTATGGAGGATATAGAGAGGAAAGGGCTGAGCAAGCAGAGAATTTAATGAGCACTGAGATTTGGGCAGATATCTAGGAGACTGGGATGAAGCCAAAGGCGCCATGTGGTGGCTAACTACCATAGTACTGTACACAGCAAGACAAGCAAAAGACGAAAACCTCTGGCAAAAAAGGCCAAAAAGGTGGCCTAACCTCCTGGTGGGGTGTCCAAGCTCCAGCTCGGGGCAGAACGGTGTGCAGCGATGCAGGGCCCTGCAGCTCCCCAGCCAGGCGGGGAGGTGGAGACGATGCATCTGTGCCTGTCAGAGCAGCATGTGTCAACCTCAACAGCCCTCAGCGTTTGGCAAGTCAGTACCTGCTGCCCCTCTAAACCAGAGGGGTTCCACTTGCTGATGATGGCCAGAGCTCCTGTTTGAACAAACCCCTGTAGGTAAGCAGATTCCACATCAAATATTTCTGCAAGAATTAATTTTTCTACCTGCCTAACACAAAGGACAAGGCAAGGAAACCATTTAGTAGCACTCTGTTTGTAGCTCTGCCTCACTTTTTGCAATTAGGAGAATTGCCGCTCATGGCAGCAGACACATCCCCATCTCTGACACCGTGAGCTGCTTTATCCAGCTCTCCTCTCACACAGCAAATGCTTCCACCCACTGCCTTTACACCTTGCTTTCCAACCTGTGGGCTTCTAAGAGGCTATCTAGCAGTGTCCCAGTTTTTAATTTTTCCCAGCCTTTTTCAGCCATTGAGATAAATCCAGATGAAGATGCAAAGAAAGAATATGTAACAATTGTAGAAAGAATATGTAAAAATTGTAGCTAGAAAGGCCATAAATTCTCTATTTACAATGCTGACTACTCACAGCACGGCTCTATTTAATCACTGCACGTGTGCTTTTAAAGCCCACAGATTCTGGAAGGACATTATCTGGATGAATCACAGGTTACAGTGTAAGGTGGTTGGTACATCTTATTCGCTTGTAATTGTGTTTATGCAGTGGGTGGGAAAATGCTGGAAAATTCATTAGCAAACCTCCAAATGTCCACCTGACCTAAAGAAAGCAGAAGGTGTGGTTTTGGAGTGTTTTCATTTTTGATGCTGAGATAAGGGAGAGCGTGGCCAGTTATAGCAGCTGGGTCAGACCTTTGTGCTAGGGATGAAGCCAGCACGGTGCTGGACTGGAGTGACTGGGGATGCAGATTTGCTGGGAAGTGAGATGGAGAATAAGGGGCCTTCTGTGAGAATGAAAGGACCTTCAGAGAGAGGTGAGCAAAAGGCAAATGATCCTTCTTCCTTTCTGAATCCATAACAGCTATTTGGATGTGCCTGGATTATTTTAATGGATTAAGAAGAACTTTTGTGTGATGCTCCTGAATTGAAAGGTTTCTTCAGAAATGGAGGAGAAAAAGGCAGATGTGCTCCTTGAAATAGCTGTTCCTGTCAATATGTTGGATTTAAAAAATATTTGGATGCAAATTTTTGCCTTCTTGGACATCTGAAAACCTCTGAATTTAACTATACCTTGTCTTACTTTTTGACTGTCTCCTTGAATCCCTGAATTGGTTGATGATCTTACTTTTCCCAACAGTATTGTTATTTTATTGAGCATCCAAAATACATTCAAGAGCATGTAATAAGTTGATTTTTAAAAAATCATAATTTTCCTGATGTGAATTTATTATATGAGTGATTCGTGGGCTGGGGGTGGTATTTCAACATGTGACAACTATACGTGAGAAGCTGTTACCTATCTGATTACATAAATACAGGAAATTTTGAAGCACAGAGTGGGAATCGGAGTTGCTGGGCTCCACAACTGCCCCAATCTTAAAAACAGCATTGCACAGGAAAATCCTTCAGTCGAAATCATGTCTTCAGTGAGCCTTCGTGTAGATTAAGGAGCCTGCCTAAGTGGTTGCAGGATCACGGTTGCTGCTTGGAAAGAGGGTGACCTGGGATAAGTCACTAAAGACACCTCACTAAGCGGTTCCCTCAGCCACTCCTCTGTACTCTACTTGAATTCAATAGGATCTAAATCTGTGGCTTACAGTTTATAGTCAAGGAAATCAGTATTTCATTCGTGATTGAGAAAGATGATTGTCAGCACAACACAAAATGGTTTTCTTCTCAGACTCTAGCTCCAAAAATTAAACTGAAATAATCTCCATTTACTTACAGTAATATATGAAGAGATTAAGAAGGTTTCATTAGATTTTAAAAGAATACGTCCTTCATTATTCATTTATTCAGAATAGCTCCAGTTATTTCAAATACACTCAGGGTTGGAAATAAATAGAGAAGTTTTGGTAAGAAAGAAAAAGCAATAGAAAATGTACAAGACCAGGAATTGTACTGAACAGAGTGAGCTGTCACTGAGGGCGATGAATCAAGAGTGATAACTCTTCACGAGGGGAAGAAATGCTGAGCAGAGAGATAAAACCTGAAAATGGTGTCACAGGGTCAGGGTTATGCAACAAAATCAGAAAGCTTCTGTACGCCATAATAGCACAAATATATATATATATTTATCTACATTCAAGCAGTGTTCAACTTCCTGGAATTGTAACTCAAGTGCCCAGTAAAACCTTAGTTTACTTAGATTCAAGATTGCCCAAATGAAAATTCTGCCAATACAGTGACAAAACAGTTCAAGTAAATTGATTTGCATGCATTAACCTCCCTCCCTAAGGAACAAAGCCTTGAGTCGGTCCCTAAATTTACACATCTCTAAGGTACTTACATGACGAGCCTAATTGCCAAACGCACCCTAAGTAACCAAGTCAAGACAGACGCACATTTCTAGAGGGTGGCTCCCAAGGTAGATCTCAAGGGGTGAATTACCTCCTGGGATGATCTCTCCCCCTCCATTGACTATTCAGAGTGAGCCAGGAGTAGTAGCCTTAGCTTAGGCTCCTCTGTTAAAGTTAGGTGGCTTCACTGTGGCTCATAGTGCCTCCTCTTCCCTGCAATCTCTTCTCCAGCACATCGCCAGCCACAATGCACGTGGTTAGTCTACACAACAGCTCTAACAGAGCTGCAGGCCTTAACAGGATCTCATTTGAGATGGATCTCGTTCAATGGAGAGAAAAAATACGTATTTAATTTAAACTGCATTTTGTATTTTTCGCTGTCTTGAATTAATGCCTAGAAGGGAAAAATTAACTACTTAAGATGGGGCTTAGTCTGAGAGTGGTCAGAATTGTAAAATTTCCATTCAAGCAGGAGTTTCTTAGAGCTTGTGCCCTTTTCTGTACCTGTATCCTGACCTCATCTGTACAGTGTTATTGGCCTTATTGGGAAGGGACAATGAGTTATTGCTGACAACAAGTCTAAATCAGCATCAGCCACTCCCCTGTCTCATGGTACGATTTTGTGGCTTTCGCCCAGTAAGAACTGAGACTATATCTGCTCCTGATTATTGCTGTATTATTTTTGATGGATTTCAGGTTTGTATACTGTAGGAAATGTTGTAAGGTTTTGGGGGAGGCCAAAACTAGAGACAGGGAGACAAGTCTAACCCCAAAATACTCATGCTTGTCTCTGTGGTAAATAGTCTTCTGGACACACATTCACAAATGCAAATGTCCACCACAGAAGAAACCTTTGCTTGTAGAAAACTAAGAAAAAATGCTCTTGCAATGAAAAGTCACCATCCGGACTATTAATGGGAAAACAAGCAACTGGTTCAAATGCGTGAAGAAACTTTTACTGAATATATTGGGTAAATGGTGCCATCAATCTCATAGTTCTCAGATGGACAAGAGACAGATGCAACAGTTTCTGCTAAACAAGCAGTTTTAGAAATGGGTGTATATAAAATACCTGATTTCTTCCACAGTGTCTAAGGGGTGGCAGGGACAGCCACTAAATTAATTTCAGAGAGGCAGTGCCATTGCTTTTTAAGGGAATACTGATGAGCCAAAGGCTTAGTTTCATTTCTTGACCTCGTTGCATTACTCTGTTCAGTAGTATCTAATCCCTTAATGACTTATCTACTTATCCCAGTCCTACAGAATTTTGCTTTTAAATTTGCAATTATTAAATGTTTGTTCTTTTCTAACTCAGTGAATAATGTGCTGCAACTTAATACTTTTTGCCTAGAAGACAGTCCCATGGCGTCAGGGGTTTATACTATCAAGTCCAACCATGCAACTGGCAGGTGGAGTTTTGAGTGGATTTCTCCAGAGATTGTAATGCACAGGCCACAGACGCAGATATGCTCCCATACCTTGTGAATGAATTCCAGGGCCACTTATTTAGGTAAAATAACTTGTCATTCACATCAAGAACACATTTTCAGAAGGCTCTAAAACCTCATTAAAAAGTTTTAACAAATTTATTTGTCCTAAGACAAGGATTATTGTTATATGGATTTCTGTGTTTTGGGAAAAATATTTAGTGGACCACCATAAGTGTCTTTTACAGAGTAATATGTGCCAGCAGAGACTAACCTGCTGTGTTCCCTCTTTCATTGTCAGTAGACTTAGTATAGCTGCTAAAATCCACTCTGTTCCTGGCAAAAGAAATTGTACTTGGCACAATGCAGGAGAGACACGAGTGGTCATCCAGGCTCCGAGAGACACTTTTAGGGGTTACTACAAATTTGTTGGAGGTGAGATGTGTCCTCCTTTAACCAGGGAGCTGATTCCAGTTGTTAGTTGTGGGCTTTGCCTGTTGCGTTCATTTTTGCAGTGCAGTCAGCATCCATGCGAATTAAAGACCACAGACACTGTTCTGCCTGCTTCGGAAAAACATGATGAGCAAAGGACATCTTTTTATTATCTCAGTCCTGGGTAAACATGCTCTTTGGAATGGCGGACATTTTAACGTAGACCCTGAATTAAGTAGGCTTGCAAGGCAAGTCATCACGATGGTAGTTGCATGTGCTGTGACCTCAGTATTCCCTGGTTCCCATTTTACTGGATTTGTCAGAGGTTTGTATCTGGAATGTTTGGCATGAATATTCATTGCTTTTTTTTTCTTCTTTTTTTTTGCTCCTCAACTAATAATATGCTCCATAGCAAGGGCTTATAATAGGGCATGAAACCAGAGAGCTTCATATTGAAAATAAATAAATTATCCATACAGAAAAGCATTCTACATAGCCATATTTAGATCTTATGTTCACTATTTTGTGGTTTTGGGGTTAAATCTTATTTGAGAATTTGAAGCCATCTTCCTTTTATATGTCCTTAAGTCTGTGTTGTTTAAGCCCTGTGTAATTCCCCCTAATAGTCTCTCTCCCTTCCCCCTCCTTTTTCCTTTATACAACAAAAACAAGGTCTTTGCATTAAGAATAAGATTGACCACAGGCTATTTTAACATGCCTCAGCAGCCACTGTCTTTCCCCTTTACTTCCTGTCACGTATCCATTTCTGCTCGTGTGAATCAATCATACCTCTCATTTACTAAACATGGCAGCAGTATATAAGAAATTAATATAATAATTAAAGGAAATATTATTACAAGATCTAAAGAAATATAATTCTCACAATTCAAATGTTCAGTCCAGTTAAAAAATTGACATTAAGCATTGTGCATGTTCCTTGGAGAGGGTCTTCAGTACTATGTATCTCATGGGTGTCATTGGATGTAATTGTTGCCATGCTAAATATTCATGTATGAATAGTCTGGAATAAATTCTCTTGTAAATTGACAGAGGGCAAGTTAGAACTGTCCTTGAATCTCTCATCTGCATCCTCATTTCTGAAAAACTGTCTAGTTTGCGTGTGTGTGTGTACTTGGTTAAATTAAACAGAGAAAGCTTCCCTTTCTGAAATAGTCTGCTGCTCGCTATCACCTGTTACTAGCACTGGTTATTTATATCAACTCAGTTATGTGAGGTAGAAGCCGGTTTAATACAATTTATGACTGGCAATAGTTCTTTAAGTTGTTGTGCCTGCTGGCCCCACCTGATAGTGGAGTCAGCTCTCCTGGGCAGACTATAAACACACGCAGCAAGGCAATCTCTGCTGTGTGGTGATTGACATCTGAGTAAGAGGGACAGTGAAGCAGAGAGAGAGACTGGCAAGGGTCACACAGGAAGGTTACAGGAGAGGCAGAAACTAAGCCCGTATCTCCTACCCAGCGATTTCATCACAAAGTCATGCAGTCCTCTTTCCAGCTCACTAACACTCTGACACAAATGTTTTGGATACAAATACTGATAGTCAAGGCAGAGTACTGTCCTTTCTGGTATCTAACCCTCTCTACCAGGTGTTGACAGTCCTTGTTAGTGGGTTTGGAGGTCTGGATTCATTTGTCTATCCCTGATTTGGTGCCACAGAACCTGAAGCTCACCTTCTTTCTTTCTCCCAAAGATCTGTATCGTTGTGTTTGGGGGTTTTTTCTTTCAGTATCAGTTTTGTTCAGTTTGCTAATTTTGCTCAACGGAGAGAAAAAAGTGGTGGGTTTTGCACTCTTGTGTGTACTGAACACTGACACAGATAATGCTTCTCCACTTCAGTCTTTCCCCAGTCATATCACTTGCCCACAGTTCTTCGTCTGGCTCATACAGTGCTCTGTGCATCTCTGCTCCTCCAGCCACTGCTCCCTGTGTCTGCATGCACAAGGTCTGTGCTGGATGCCTTCGTTGAGGTGAGGAGGCCTCCAGCGACTTGGCTGTGTGCAAAGACCTGTATCAGACTGCCTGGTTCTGATGCTGCTGCAAATCCATTCACTAATACTTTTGTTTGGTATTTTGCATGTTGCATCATATAGTTTCAGATCACACAGGATGAAATGAACAGAGCAAATTCTGGTCTAGGGTTACTGACTCTCCCCTCTTTGCTGCTGGCATAAACCAAGCAAAGGCTTTCTCTGCTGTTTTGGTTTGGCCCAAATAAATGCCGGATGCTCACCAAAACTGCTCTATCCCTCCGCCTCCTCAGCTGGACAGGGGAGAGGAAATATGATGAAAGGCTTGAGGGACGAGACAAGGACAGGGAGAGATCACTCACCAGTTACCATCATGGACAAAACAGATGGAACTTGGGGAGAAAAGGAAGTTTAATTCATCACCAATCAAATCAGAGTAGGATAGTGAGAAATAAATCCAGATCTTAAAAACACCTTCCCTCCACCCCTCCCTTCTTCCCGGGCTCAGGTTCAGTCCTGTTTCTCTCCCTCCTCCCCCCGAGCAGCGCAGGGGGACGGGGAATGGGGGTTATGGTCAGTTCATCACACTTTGTTTCTGCTGCTCCTTCCTCCTCAGGGGGAGGACTCCTCACACTCTTCCCCTGCTCAAGTGTGAGGTCCCTCTCACAGGAGACAGTTCTCCACAAACTTCTCCAACGTGGGTCCTTCCCACGGGCTGCAGCTCTTCAGGATCAGGCTGCTCCAGCGTGGGTCCCCTATGGAGTCACAAGCCCTGCCAGCAAACCTGCTCCGGTGTGGACTCCTCTCTCCACGGGTCTGCAGGTCCTGGCAGGAGCCTGCTCCAGCACGGGGCTCCCCACAGGGTCATAGTCTCCTTCAGGCACCCATCTGCTCTGGCATGGGGTCCCTCCCACAGGCTACAGGTGGGTATCTGCTCCACTGTGGACCTCCATGGACTGCAGGGGAACAACCTGCCTCACCATGGTCTTCATCACAAGTTGCAAGGGAAGGCTCTCTGCTCTGGCATCTCAAGCACCTCCTCCCCCTCCTTCTTCACTGACCTTGGTGTCTGCAGAGTTGTTTCTTTCACATCATCTCATTCCTCTCTCTCAACTGCCATCTCACCACAGTTGTTTTTTTTTCCTTCCCCTTCTTAAATATCACAAAGGCGCTACCACCATCGCTGACTGACTTGGCCCTGGGCAGTGGTGGGTCTGTCTTAGAGCTGGCTGGCACTGGCTTTATCAGATATGGGGGAAGTTTTCCACATCTTCTCACAGAAGCCACCCTTATAGCCCCCTCGCTACCAAAACCTTGCCACGCAAACCTATAACATCTACTTTCTTCCTTGGTCTCTTCCTCCCCTTCCTCTGACCCTGACCTGTGTGCTCTCCTGGCTCTGCCTCCATCCATGGAGCTGGGAAGATAAAAGCTGCTTCTGGCAGTCAGTGCCATCATATTGTTCCCTACAGCAGTAAGAAACTGTCCTCTGTGGACATTGAATTACTGGTGCCTTTTCAGCCAAAACCAAAAAGTGCTTGTGCTGCTGCAGAGAACCTCAATCAACCAACCCTCAACGTCATCTTCCTGGCCAGCAGACAAGCTGGTTTAAGGGCAGGACCTCCTTCAGCTGAAGAACTGGTGGAGACCTTCTGTAGTGGCAGAATGGCATTTTGCATACCTGGCACTGAAACCAAAGGGTTTCTGTGCAGGTGCCGAGTGGTTTGGCTAGCATCCTTGAGGAGGAAGACAGAAAGTAATAGTGTATTATGCTTATTATGTATAATAAATAGTGTGGCTGGCAGGAGTAGAGAAGTGATTGTGCCCCTGCACTTGGCACCGGTGAGGGCACACCACCAATACTGTGTTTGGTTTCGTGCCCATCACTACAAGAAAGACATTGAGGTGCTGGAGCACGTCCAGAGAAGGGCAATGAAGCTGGTGAAGGGTCTAGAGAACAAGTCTTAGGACGAGCGGCTGAGGGAATTGGGATTGTTTAGTCTGGAGAAAAGGAGGCTGAGGGGAGACCTTATCACTCTCTACACTCCCTGAAAGGATGTTGTGGTGAGGTGGGTGTTGGTCTCTTTTCCCAGGTAACAAGGGATACGAAGAGAGGAAACAGCCTCAGGTTGTGCCAAGGGAGGTTTAGATTGGCTATTAGGAAAAATGTCTTCACTAAAAAGGTTATCAAGCATTGGAACAGGCTGCGTGGGGAAGTGGTTGAGGCACCATGACTGGAGGTACTTAAAAGATGTGTAGATGCGACGTTTAGGGACATACTTTAGTGATGGAGTTGGCAGTGTTAAGTTTGCAGTTGAACTCAATGATCTTAAGAGTCTTTAGCAACCTAAATGATTCTGTGATTCTCATAGTTATGTATTTGAACAGGTCACAGTTTCAGCATGAGTGTTTGAACCAGGAAAAGTACTAAATCAAATCCATAAACACAGTTGTGCAGCCAGGCTGTGATACCCAAGAGGATACGGCTGTGAATTCTTGGAAGTGAGCTTCCAGCCCATTTGGAGCAGCGACAAGCTTCTCTTCGTGAGCCGGCAGGAGGATTGGCAGTGCTGCAGGGCACCCAAGTTCAGACTGGGGTGGCTGGTCGGAGCTGGATGTAGGACATGCTGATTGCCTGAGAGAAACTCCTTCTTCCCTTTGCTGCCTCCTGTTGCCCAATGTGCTTCATAACAGGTCGTACTGGCAGAAACTTGCTTTGTCGGTGAAAGAGAAAATGCTTCTGCTACCGCTCAGATGAAACCCCATGTGCCCCACTGGGCAGACAGGCAGCCCTGGATCTCACAGGGCTCCATCCTTGGGAAGGAAGGGGACATGCCAGCCAGCCATGTGCTAGGTCTAAATATCTGAAAATTCCAAAATTCTAGAAAACTTGCCTCTCATCCAGGAGAGGAAGAACAAAATGGTGCTGTATTTCCCAGGGTGCCAGTGAGGGCCTTGTCCTGGCAGTGGGGCCAGCGAGGATTTCAGGGCTGGGAGTGGAGGGGCCGGCGGACGGCTGGGGACGTTCGCTGGCTGGGGTGTGCAGTTAACAACGTAAACAAACTTTGCTCTGGAGGTGAGGTGGTAAGATATATTTTTTTAATTATTGAGCTGTGTACACATTATGAAACCATTACAGAACCAAAGTATATAACATTCCAAATTACAAATACCAGCTTATACAAAGGGGTAATAAAATAAATAATACATTAACTAGCTCCAGTACTCTGTATTCATAGACAGTAATGGAATCATATACATCAGGGGCCATAAAAATGCATACATTAAACAGGGTTCACAGTGGTAACTGAGGGTTCATCTTGATGCTTCCTGACTGCATGAGGGTCTATTAGTGCTGGGGGATGGGAACTCTGTTTGCTACTTGAGCCATTATTGATTGAGAGAGGGAAACACAAACCTCAGAGAGCAGGCCGGCAGGAAAAAGGGTGAGAACTTAGCTTGGCATAACACATTAACACTGCAAACAATGTGGCCTTTGAAGGTTATTACACATGATCGCTATGTCCTGCAGTGCAGGGTCTGCCTTGGTGTAAGACACCAACAGGGAGGACTGCACTTTCTACAGGTGGAACAGCAGCACATCAGGTATGGAGGAGGTGTCTTCACCCACAGTCATCTCTCAGATTTGGGCAGGGGGAGAAATTTCCTTTAGGAATAAACATCCTCTGACCCAGTAAAAATATGGGGTGAGATTCTTTTTCTCTGACTCCTGTACAGTACAGCATCACTGGTATACCTTAGGTAGCCTGAGGGAAAAGAGGACTGTGTGGTGCCTTAATATGTGCCGGAGTCTGGTCTGGCTGGGTTTAAACCTGCATACTCTTCTCCCATGGCCATGGATGTGTTTATTCATCTCACTGCTATGAGAGATGCATCTAAATTTAGGCATCTACAGAGGAAAAGGGAACACTGGGCTCAGGACGTAAAATCCAACCCCACCTCACTCCAGTCAACAATTCTTTCCACTTGCTCTTGTTCTGCCTGCTGAAGGTCCTTCGTTTTTATTTCTGTGCACGTGCTGCTGTGGCCGCAAGAAACAGTAGTGTGCGTGTGCTCTCTACACAGTCTCTCAACAGGAGAGTTTGGTATGTTTGGGTCTGTGCATCAAACGGCTTACAGGATTGGCCTAGTTGGAAAACCTGAGGGATTCTATAAAGGGCAAGAAACTCAAGAAAATTATCAGTCTGTCTACATGGGTAAAAAAGCATGTATATATATTTAATATTATTATGATAGTCATCTGATTAATTCAGAAAAATATGAAGCTTGTTCCTTGACAGCGTTCTGTTGCTGCATTACTTCCAATGTGGCGGACAGATGCATGCCCAGAAATGTTTTCACTGGGTCGAGGGACTATTCTGAAGCAGGATCATTTTGTCTGTTTGACTTGAGGGATACGAATGTCATTATCCACTTGCTGGCACTACAAATCCATTGCCGGGCTCTGTTATGTCTTCTAATATTGTATTTTTAAATTTTTCTATTGTACTGATGAAGGGAAAGAGAGGGGAAAGGGAATTAGAAGTGGAAGTGGAGGAGGAAAGGGAAGGGGAAGAGAGGTTTGGATACTTCTCTGTATACCTTCTGCTTTCTCTTTAGCAAGATTTTCATCTGATGTGAGTAAACATTATTACATTGATTTTACTGACTCATAATGGGATAAGGATAGAGCACTAATCCATTAATGCCATATCAGGCACAGCTTACATCCTCATTTTTGTTCTGTATTTGGACAGAATGTGTGTTTGATTCCTGAACATCACTAAATGAGACCGTACTTCTCTGCCTTGCTCTGTTACTGGGTCAGGCTCTGATCTCTGTTACCCTGATATGCAGCTAACAGGTTTAAGTTGGTATGGGAATTTGTTCTCTGTTTACACTGGTGGAGCAGAGACCAGGGCTTCTGACTCCCTCTTCTTCACTTACACAAACCCTGATGTAATCCATACAGGAATCCATGGAGTTTTAATAATTAATTTAAGGGGGGAGAGTGAAATTGGGAACAATTTGTTTTGAAATGTATGTACTGAGCAGATGCAATATCATCTCAGGTACACTGAGTTATTCTGCACCCTGTTTTTAAATTCTGTATGATTTCAGCTACTGGAAGGGTTTGGAAAGTGTTTTACCCTTGACAATGACCTGTATTACAATTAAAGCTCATGATGTAGGTTTCTTATTTGCCCACAAAGACAACAAGATTTGCTATGTAATTTGAGAAGCATTTATAATACTGCTACCCATGTTGTAAGCTGATTATAAATAAAGTTCAACAGAATTGCTTCCATCAGAAAATCAGAATTCACAGTCAAATAAAGTGTACAACCCTGATGTGTAGTTGCTTCTAACTGCTACGGTACATAAATCAGATTCTGCTTAGCAACTGCTGCATATCATGTTTATTAAACACCTTCTGCTTATTACAGCAGAGGGTACTAAAAATTCTTCATGACAATTTCTCAAATATCTTTTCACATCTTGGGTATTTTTAAAGGTCTCATTGCAGTGAGCAGAATCCTTCTGCGGAAACGGTACTTGGGGGCTCTCAACATGTGCTTCCTGTTCCATTCAGTCACATGGAAAATATTCTCAGTTTACAAACCAGACAAATTATTTTGTGTTGTTGCTTTAGTCCTGAGGCTCAACCCAGCATACGGAGAATCAGGCTTCCTACTTTCAATAGCACTGAGCATTTTGTTCGAAGTAATGCTGTTTATGAATCCTGGGAAGTATTTGAAAAAAGGCTATTTCATAAGGAGGTAAACTTGCCTATGTGCTACAGAAGCATGCTGAAGCAAGCGGTAGTTCATCAGAGAAAACAGTCCTTTACTGATCAAGGATTCTTTGGCACAAACCACTGTTATCAAGCAATTTCTCAGGGCTAGTCCACCATTTCAGAAGAGACACATGTACATCACACTTAGTGTGTCACTTTTACACACTACAATGGGCCTTTTAAAGTAGTCTCAGATGCTACTGAGGTCTGATAGATTGAAAGTAGTCAGCTGCATCTCCTGACAGCCATTACTGTCACAGCGTGAGGAGCGTATTCTGAAATGTCAGGCTCCATTTCATTGAATATCTTGCAAAAATAAAATAGCAATAGAAATAATCAGCTTTGAAATGTCTTCAGTATGTCTCTTGCAGCTCCTTCTCTTCTCTGCTCCTGTCGCAAGCTTTTCTTGACTGTTGCATGTTTGTCACTCCTTGATCTCTGTCTTCCAGTCACAGTACAGATGTCAAATCTCAGTCCTCACATTGCTCCATCTCTGCAACTTCTGACAAGTTGGTCACAAAATGTTGCTGACCTGATTGTGCAGCTAGCTAGGGTGGGAGAGTGCTGTGAGGGTTAGCCAGCCCCTCCACGCAGGGGGTCAGGACTGTGAAGGCCAGATGCTCGTGTGGACTCTGCAGATTACAGCTCTGAGCTGTTCCTGGACTACTCTACTGCATACTTTGCTGGACTTCGTTAGCTCATGTGGAGGACTTGTGCCATTGCTTGTGCCCACAGTCAGTTTATTCATAGCACATGTGCCATACAGCCATATTCAGAACGTCACCTTCCATCCAGGGCTTGCCAAAAGGCTGCACCTCTTCCACCATGGATGAGGGTACAGACACTGATATTAATGTTTTTCACATCCCGAGTGCATTACTGTGAATCACTGTATGTAAAGCTAAATGAAGTAGCAATGTAGA
>Ga0065711_1000159_pt1:0-5000 | contig 125666 bp, 59 predicted proteins | sample Hoacrofraction12_FD_59098 | JGI IMG/M metagenome (GOLD analysis project Ga0065711, IMG submission 59098) | Hoatzin crop microbial communities from Cojedes, Venezuela - Epithelial fraction 12 v2 (version 2) | ecosystem: Host-associated > Birds > Digestive system > Esophagus > Crop... | reverse complement strand
CTTTTATCAACAAAGCTCTTTGGTTGTTCCCTTTTTCTTGTTCTGTCATTTCTTTTTAAAATATTCAGATGACAGTGTTTGCACTTGTGTTTGGAATATCGTCCTGTTGGATGAAGCCAGATTTTTCTGCCAACAGGACACCTTTGTGTGCCAGTGTAAAGCTGAGAAAGAATTGTTACTGGGATTTGTTCTGAGGCTGCTTGGTAGCTTCTGCTTCCAGAGCTGGGAAGTGGTGAAGGCAGCAAGTGGGCGAGCTTTTGCGAGAGCTGCCTAGTAATAAGCATGATGAGAAATGCCCCTTTTCTTCCTGTCCGCTATCCTCTAAAAAGCTGCTTATGCAAGGTAATAACAAACTGGTTAATTTGGTTCAATGGGCAAAGAGATGTCTAATTCCACGTAGGTTTCAGCACTTCAATGTGCTCAATACTGTCACTGCTGACTTGAATTCTGAGATTGTTATTTTAACCCTTTACTCATTTCTGTGCTGGGATTTTACACATTAGAAGTTAAAGGAAATGGTTGCATCTAGTCTAATAATTCATACCTACAGATGTACATATGTATCCATATACGTATTTGTGAAATAAAAGGCTGTCTAGGATGTGTGCAGGACAACTTTTTGCAGATGATCTGTTTAACTGATTCTGGTCCTTTCTCATTAAAATGAACAAAACAATGGGATTTGGATATCCAGAAAAATTATTAGTAATGACAAAACATTTCAAGAACAACTCTGTTTAGCTTGTCTTGATAATTACTGTGGGTTTTTAAAATTTGTAAAACAAATCTATGTAGATATCTAAGTTGGAACATTATTAAAATGAGAAACTGAGATTTAGGAATTAAATGAGATGCATTGTACACAGATGCAGCAATAGTTCAGGCAGAGAGCAAGATTCCATGGTTATAGGTACTCCAGAGATATGTGCACACACATACCTGTTCATCAGAAATACCACATTTGAATTTCATGTGATCTCTATTGTCTTCTGAAATTTTTATATTTCTGTGCTAGAAAAATATGAACAGACTGGCGTACTGCTCTCATTTAATAATATTTAAATATGCCAACGGACCTCTCCCGGGTCTTTACTTTGCCGCTTCTCTAACTGTTAAATGAACAGGGATTTTTTCAGGATGCACTTGTAGGATTTTAATATATTTCTCCACTAGAAAAGTTATTTCATGGAAATAAAATCTGAAGATAACTGCACCTTTTTATCCGGTGCTGTGTTTTAAAGAACTTAATAGCCTCTCAGTATTTTTAATGCCTGTGATATTACACAGCTAACAAACAATTTCAGAATTCAGTTACCACAATTAGGAATTTGAAGCAGGTGGCACAATAATGGGGCTTTTTCATTTCATTTATTAGAAGGGGGAGGAAAAAGCCCAGCAACGCAGAGCTTCATTTATTTTCATCAGCTCCACAGTAAGAGCATGGCAATTTGCAACACCAGAATCATTTCAAGTACAGCTTTGCATACATCATTCATTTCTTTAGTTTTAAAAGCTTCTTATCGTTCAACCAGAATTTGAAAAGATAATTTCCTGCCTAAAGTCCAATCTGGTCTGAGCATACTGCGTGCTTTTTAACACTATGTTGGCTTTCTTGCTAAGCAGATGGAGTGTCGATGTTACTGCTGCGTGACCCCCAGGTGAGTGTGACTTTCCCTATGTATGCCTACGTGTAAAACATCCGCAGGCAAGGGCTTTGCTTGACAGCCAATTTCCAGTGCAAAGTTTGCCTCGCGTTCCCGTTCGTTAGGAAGAGAGTTTAATTTAATTTTGCTTCAGTCCCAAGCCTCCCAGCAGAAGCAGCGCGCTCCCGGCAGGAGGATGAAGCGTTTGCCGCAACGCAGCCACGGATTTCAGCCCGCCCGGCTCCACACGGGCAGCGTGCCGGGTCGGTGCCGGGTCGGCGCCGGCCCTCCTGCTGCCTGCAGTCCTGCTGCACGGCGGGCAGCGGCTCGGCAAGGCTGCAGGCAGAGCCGAGGTGCACGCCAGCCCTCTTCACACTGCTTCTTAAGTGCATTTTCTGTTGCGCGTGTGGGTGTGAGCGTTTCGCGCCTCGCGGAGAGCCACGCTGCCTTCTCCGGGGAGCGGGGCTCCTGCCGCCGGTGCCAGCAGCCCCGGAGCCAGTCGGCCCAGGAGTCACACTGTTGGCATCTCTGCTAACACGATGCTTTTACGCTGCTTTGAGGACAACAAAGCTTTGCTGTTCTTGTGCCAAAATAAAGGTGTTTTGCGCTGTGTGAACTTGCCTCGACTTCTGCACATATAGTGAGGTGTCTGGGCAATGATGAAGGAAAACACCAAGGAAATGCTGTAACAATCTGGGGCCAGGGGGCATGTTTTACCGTGTGTTAGCAGGGTTCACTGGTTTAACTGAAACAGAGGCTTTAAACTCAGCCCTGGTGCTGCTTGTGGTAGGCTTTGGATCCACGGGGTGTTTCGTGATTCAGAAATCAATTCAGTGCTTCAGCAGCAATTGCTGTCACAGAGCTTAAGTGAGCTGTCTCTGCCCACTGTCCATTTGGACACCTGCAGCCCCTTCTATCCACTGAAAACTCTGGTTAGAAACTTTCCTCTGGTGCGCAATACAGCCAGCAACTTTGTACAAAACCTCTCCCCAGGCTTCAAAGCACCCCTGCACTGCACAGTGTGCTCCGTGAAGCTGAACCAGCTTGTGTTTGTACTGGGCTAAAGTGCCCAAGAAAAGATAGCCCCTTACCATGGCAGAGATAATCTGTCAAACATGATACCATATTAAGTAATTAACATGGTTGTGGGTCTGAGCCTATTGCCTATCCTCTATGATTTAATCATTTCTCTGTTTGCAAGGTTCCTAGCAGATAAGATGGCCACATTCCTTGCCTTAACAAGTCGACAGCGTCTATGGGAAGGACAGACACACACCAAGCACTGTCAACCTACTTGGGAAGAGGATCATATTGGGCATTACTAATTGGAGGAGATACAGCTTTTCAGTTGACTTGCTACTGTTCTGATTGCACAGTCAGCTGCCTGCAGACAGGATGCCTTCCCAGTAAGTCCTTGTCCAAACATGTACAGCTCCATGCACAAATTTGCATGCATGTGTACTTGCCATTAAGCGTTACTGAAAAGACTCTCCTTTTGCCCAGGCCTTACTGCTTTTGAAGCAGGTAGGGAATATTGGTGATAGTTTTTATTTAAGAAAAAGCACACGATTCCTATCTCAGCCCTCGGAAGCCCTCTCCTGCAGAGGCACAGGAGGGCAACTCCTCGGAGCACTCGTAGCCTTCAGGGCTCTTTGTGCCAGCAGCCCCAGTGCAGCTCCACCAGCCCTTGCAGTAGGAGGGGATCTCAGCCCCAGTCTCAGATCTGCAGTCCCAGGGAGCAGTTGCCTGCCCTTAAATCTCTGCTGTGCAACCACTCCTCCCACTGCTGGGAGGACATGAGCAAATATTCAACAGCCTTTTGCAAAATTGTCCTTTACCGTGCTGGAGGGAACATGAAACCCCCTGATGTCCACAGTTAACATTATCCCAGAATACTGCATGCTATTGCAGTGTAGTTCACTGCAATAATATGGGTAATGGCTGGATTACACTAAAATGTGAAGTGCAGGTATGACACTTGGAGACTGGATCAGTCCATTTACACTAAGGTATTTCTGAATACTGTATGTGCTGAATAGCCTGAATAAACTGAATTAACGTGAAGAGAGCAAACCACACCACTCTCTTTCTTGGTAAACTGTCTCACTCTGTGTACACCCCACACGAAGGGGTAGTTAGGGAGCCTCACGTAGGGAAAGATACTGTAGAGCATGAAGGAGAATTGCCCAGTGAGTGGAGCACTATCATAAAAGGAATGGACACTACAGACTTCAGCCCCAACCTGAAGGAGGACCCCTGGCCTCATTTTTTTCCCCATCTGTAAAATGGAGATGGCTTTATCAGTCGCCTAATGATACGATTTCTGAGTATTATTGAAATAGGGGGATATATGTCTAAGATAGATGAATGGACAGATAGTTTACAGTCTCATCCTTCCCACCTGCTGCAGAATATAGCTAAGCCTACTACAACTGTGTTGAATTATTTGCAAAGTATAGAAACTGATGGTCCAATAAACCCTGGTGAAAAATGCACTGATACCAGTAATGAAGGTATCTCCCACACTGGCACAAAAGTTCATATTTCTGAGTAGCTAACAACTACTTCAAAAAGTTGTAGTTATGTTTAATTTTTGGTAGATAAAAACTCAGCTGTAATGGCTCTTGAAACCATGACATGCTCTACACCACTGGTCTCCTCCAAACCCTGGTTGCCTTGGTAAGGAAAAAATAGACATCAGGGCTATACATTGTGACACAGAGTACACCTGCTCCATTATCTGGACATTGAATCGACTTGCTGGAGTTACTTTAGACAGGGAAACATTGATTAGAGATTAGTTTGTCCTGAGAACACAGATATTAGCTTTTCTTTTGCACTTTTCATTCTTTATGACACCCTAAATTAGCTACTTACACCTGAATTCTGCAATGATTTGTCTGGAAAGACTGCATCGGCAGTGAGTCCCATGAAGTCTACAATGGTTCTTGCTGACTTACATGTTCAGGGTTTATAATGTTGTATACAGTGCTTATAGCAGTGTCCTAGATAACCTATGAATTTTGGTCAGACGAAGTAGACCATAATGTTATTAAAAATTAGCTTTTTAAGGTAAAAGTTTTCCCTAAAATTTGTTATCACTGTGCTTTACCAGCAAATGGCTCCTTTTCATTATTCTAAAATTAAGTTTACCTTTCCTTTTGGAAAAAAAAAATATCTTGGGAAGACTTGAATAACACCTCCTCAGAACAAATAAGCCTACACGTGTTTTGGGTAAAGCTAGTTGTGCTTTGATACTCCCTTATACGAATGGGTAGACAAGCAACATTTGGTATTCAGGGCAGACAAGCCATGCTGTTACCACAGCTTCACTTTTTTTTTTTTTTTTTTTTTTTT